>FUWD013023519.1_pt1 | contig 14462 bp, 14 predicted proteins | sample 1063281 | NCBI WGS metagenome assembly FUWD01 (sample SAMEA79048168, study PRJEB19326) | metagenome | biome: marine | reverse complement strand
TAGCATAGCCGCCGCTACCTCCCGTATCAACTGCATGCTGGACATCGTCCGGGGAGGCCTGAGTCATTGCATTTCCTACCTTGAACGGCCAGTGTTCGAAATCCTCGCCAGATGCATATCTGCCAACTGTTGAGGGCTCCAGATCCTCGTCATCCACCTTTTCATTATGGGCTGCGCGAGGAGTTTCTTCTTCATCTTTATAAGAATAATATGTTTCATCCGCAGGTTTGTAACCCCGTACCTCCATTTCAGAATTCGTCATCTTCCTCCCATTCCAGATCTGTTTTAACTCTACTTCTCTTCAGAAAGATGGCTCCGAGTATAATTGATACTGCAGCTAATGCAACAAATCTGGTTGCGGCTCCCCCATCCATCACATCGTCAATAAGGGATTGGATGAAATCCTCTTTCACAGGTTCGGATACCACTAAAACGAACTCTGCAACGTTGTTAGTCTCGTCGGATTCCTGAATCAGATCTCCTCGGTCCAGAACCACCTTAATCAAATATTCTCCATTTTCATCGAATGTGTGTCGGAAGGAGGTTGTGGCCGTAGCCCCTGGACTGGCAAAGACAACTGTGTCATGAAGTACTATCTCTGTAGAACCTGAAACCAAGATTATCGCCACTGGGATTGGATTGTAGGTAATTAACGGATCGCCATGAGCTGACACCGTAATATCTATTGTGAAGGAATTGCCGGCCTTAACGGTCGCCATTCCAGTCTGGTTGTTGATCTGGATATCTCCAGCTGTGATTGAGTTGTCAACCTCAAATTCATGTATCACTAGATACAAGTCTTCATCGGACGTGATCTGCCATGTATTTCCCTGAATGTCAGTGGCCTCCAAGTAGAAATGATAGGTGTCACTGATGGCGTTGTCTCGGTTGTAATACCAGTAGAAAGTGACCTCATAGGAACCATTCTTGCTTGATTTCGTGTTGAAATCTGCCAGCATTCCCTGATTGCCAGATGATTCTCCATATACACCCAACGTCCAGACTGAAGAATCAATGTCTGATTCGCCAAAAGCGCTCAATGTTTCAGTCTTAACAAACACGCGGTCATAAGTTTCCTCCACCGTAATCTGCTTGAAATTGGTCTGGTAATGGTTGACATTAAGATCCTCGATGCCGGATGGGTGCGCCATACTGGAATAAAGGACTACTATTTGATCTGTGGAGTCTCCACCGATTATTGGCTCTTCACCATCTTCACCACCCGAATATTCCAAATCGATTTGGAGTGTATAAGGCCCATTGTCTTGCCTAAAAGAATTATTCGATATTTCAAATTCAATCTCAAATTCTGTAGCCTGATCATCCTCAGAATCGACGCCGTCCACGTTGCTCTCGGCTTCGTTAACGACTTCGTCGCCATTCACATCTATGCTAATTCGAAATTGAACATCATCAACATCTCCTTGTGTTGCATTTGCCCAGATTTTGAAGAGGTATGTTCCCGGTGTGATGCTGCCATCTGTTTGTAATTGAACCTCCCAGGTGGCGACATCTCCCCATTGTCGGTCATCTCCAATCCAGGACTTTCGGTTGGAGTCCTGTGGACAATCTGTTTGCGTATCGTCATCGGAGGTTGGCATTGTGGTTGTAATATTGCCTCCTCCTCCAAGAAATAGGTCCACTTCATTAAAATCGTCAGAGTTTTCAGCGTTACTAGGCTGAGCGAGTAAAAATACTCCCAAAAACGCCAGTGCCAGTACGCTCCTCAAGAACATCTGCATCTACTTTTGCGACTTGTAAGCATTCTTTAAAGGTTCCGACCGAAAAGTTCAGGTTCCAAACATTATTCTCAATACATCTCTAGTCCCTGGAGCCAATCCCAAAGTCAACAAGAAAAGTAGGAGAAGATTAACCATCTGCTGTTCCTGTTCCTTGCTCTCCTCACTCTCAAGGGCCGCAATCACCCCGGTAACAACCAGAAATTTGAGAGGGAGCATTATGGCGGCAGTACCAAAATAATTTATGAATCCGGTCGGAAGGACGTGTTTCTCCACATATCCGTACTCCTCGACACCCAGGAATGTTGCGGACCCATCAAAGAAATGACCGAAATAGAGCATCAGATAAAGTGGATTCAGTAGAATTGCAGCTGGCGCCCAGGTCCTCAGGGGGAAGGCCAGGCTACATCCCAGAGAAAGGCCCAACCCAAAGTAGGCCATCAGGACAACGGTCCCTGATGAAGCGAGATGTGAATTGTAACCCATTAGAATGGCTATCAATAGAAACAATGGATTGGGTATGCCTCGATTCGCGATGAACCAGGCTAGGTAACCAATCGTGAATGTCAGAAACCCTGAGATCAATAGCGTGTTCCATAATATCTCCGGATTCTTAATCGGGGCCTGGGCAAGAGTAAGAAACGTCAGAATCACTAACAGAGACGTCGTAATCCCAAAGAACATTTTAGGGTCTCTAAGTGGTTGACCTCGATAGAATTCTGCTGTGAGAGCACTGACTGCCAGTACGATAAGACTCCAGGAGGAAGGGTGGAGCCATTCGCCTGGAACAAAATACCACCACAATCCATATCCACCAATGGCAAAGGCCACCAATCCCTGACCTTTGGTCAAGGATGGCAAATCACTCTTGGAGAGCCATACGGCCAGGCCAATCGTAAGTATGGCGTAGGATGTGATTATCCCATAGATTAAGGGAGATATGAACAGATATTGTATAGGAGGCTCGAACGCGTCTGCATCCTCAAGAACCCGGGACGTGCCACCAAGAATGAGTAAAGGTACCGATGCGAGAACAAATTTTTCGTCAAGTTCTATTTCCCAGTTTTCCAATAATTCGTGTACCAGTAGAAACAAAAGGAAAAAGATGAGTCCATAGATGATCGTATTGTAGATATTGTATTTGGCTCCAGCTTCTCCTTTCGAATCTGCCATTATAGGATCTACAAAATATATGTTCCAGAAATCATTCACCGCAGGTACTACCATTATCGCTAGCACCAGTGCTAAGGTAACCCAGGGAATGTACTTGTTTTCGCTAATTTTTTCCATCAATTTCCTGTTTCTTATACTCTTTTGATTCTGGCTTGGTATTTTAGGAGGGGCGTTAAAGCATATTTGCTGAGTTAGTTCTAAATAGAGACAATATGTCAGATAGACATGGAATTATTGAAGGATGATGAGATTGCTGGTAAGCTGAGAATGATCGGTCCATGGGAATACGATCCTGAAGACAAAATGCTGATCCGGGAAACTTCTTTCAAAGATTTCATGGAGGCTGTGGGCTTCCTTAACAAACTGGCTGAATTAGCCGAAAAATTGAATCATCATCCCGACATGACGGTTTGTGAGTATAGCCGTGTAATAGTGACGACAACTACCCATGATGCTGGTGGGGTGACTGATAATGATATTCGAATGGCGCAGGGTTTCGAGAAACTTCTAGAGGAATACGACTAATCGCATACCATATGAGTGAATCCAAGAAAATAGGTCCCATTTCATTCCTGCTCCGATTTGTTTTGGGTTTCACTTGGTTGACTTTCTGGTCAACACTATGTATGACGATGATGGTCTTGGCTCTTCCCTCTCGTACCCTGAGAATCAGGATCGGTAACTTTTGTGGCAAGATAATCGGTCCCGTTATCACTCGAATCGTGGGAACAAAACTTATCAATCCTGACAGTCAGGAATTGAAGAACTCGGGACCTGCGATATATGTCACCAATCATACTTCCGCTCTGGATATTTTCATCTCTATGGCAATCTGTCCTTATGGTGGTTGCGGGGTCGGAAAAAAAGAGGTAGTGAGAATTCCTTTCTTTGGATGGGCCTACTGGTTGTCAGGACACTTGCTGATTGACCGTGGAAATCGTGAGAAAGCAGTGGCCTCAATGAATAAGTTGTCAAAGTTCGTCAACGACAAGAAATTGAGCATCTGGATCTGGCCAGAAGGTACAAGAAGTATGGATGGAAAATTGATTCCGTTCAAAGAAGGGGTTTGTGCATCTAGCATTGGCGACTAGGTTGCCTATAATCCCTGTAATACTTCACGGTTCCCACAAAAGATGGCCGGCCAAGACAATGCAATTCTATCCTGGTGAAGTGAAAGTCGAAGTTCTGGAACCTATACCTACAGATTCCTGGAGTAAGGACACCATCGATGACCACGTCTCTGAGGTTCGGAAAGTTATGGCCTCGGCCCTAAGTTAGAATATTCATTTCCTTCAACTTTTCTGGAAGATAGGTGTTTGTAACGAAATCGAGACCATACTTTGCTAGAGCCTGCTGTTCTGACTTTTTGTTTATGTCTAACTGTAATTCAATTTCGCCTCTCCAATATTTGCTCTTGAATCTTGGATCGGTTTGGATTGATTTTAGAGCACTAATATCTCTATCTGTTAAATCGTCTGAGGGGAGATCGTAATTGACTATGTCTGATGGTGTTACCCCTAGGTATCTAGCACTTGGAGTTGCTAAGATGTGTGAAATATGTGCTGTTTTGATAGCCCCATAGGCAACCGAACTGTAAATTCGATAGGACCAAGGATCTGCATCTGTGAACAGTAGTAATGGAAGTCCTGATGTCTTATGCATTCTTTGTAAAAAGCGACGGGTGGAGCGAGCTGGTTGACCTTTGATATGAACTAAAATGGCTTCATGGGTCTCATCAAAACCATTTTCCACCAGACGATCGAACATACCTCCTGTTTCAATTGCAATAATGCACTTTGATTTTCCGAAATCATTGAATGTTATTTTTGTATCTTCTACATTGTAAGGTATATTATATCCTGTATCTCCAACATCATTACGGCAATTGATACGCATTGGATTTCCCTTACGATTTATTTCGGTTATGGTTACGTCTCCTAAAACTTTGGCGCCGTCGTCTTCAGGTCTAATTTTGAAATCTTCTCTTTGGAACTTAGTAACGATTTCTAGATCCTCTATTAATTTATTTGATTCGTCTTGTGCATGAAATTTGCCTAAATCCCAAGCCTCTGAAATATAGTACAATTCCCTGAGGGTGGAAGATTTCTGCTGCTTTGACATTTCCCTAATAAAATCCAGAAGATAGGTGGTCCTGAGAAGCATGTAGGCCCCATCCAGTTTCTTGGCTGTTCGAGTAGTTTTGGATTTACCATACTTCCAGACTTTTGATCTCTCGTCAAAGATGATGTTATTCTTGCTTCGGGTCGGGATTGACATCTCCGGTACTTTACCGGAATTCAGCTGATTGTATATTCGCTCAGCTATCTGTTCTAATTCGTCTACGGCTGTCGCCATACTGGCCCAGTGAAACGGGGTTTTAGTTTGAATGGGTTATGGTAGATGATCTGCAATCTTTGTCGGTTTCTCATCGGGCATGCTGATTACCAATAGAGCTCCGCTGACAACGATAAGTGCCGCACCTATGGCGTCTCCCCAGACTAATTCTTGATTGAATATCAGCCAGCCATAAATCCCACCAACGATTACGGTGGCGTAAGAAAAGACCCCAATGTATGCAGCTCTTGCCGCATGATAGGCGCGAGTCATTCCTGTTTGACCTATCCCTGCACAAATTCCCACTCCGATAACGGCCAAACCGTCGTACAATTTCAAGGTGGGTAATTCTCCTGCTGCAAATGGCAAACTGACCAATGTACAAAAAGCTGCAAACCAGAAAACGATGCCGTCTGGAGAGGAACTGGTGCGCAGGCCCCGTACTGCAAGGTACGCAAATGCTGAGAACACGCCTGAAATCAATGCGATTGTAGCATCAATGTCTATGTATTTCAATGATGGTGAAACAATCAGAATTGTCCCGATAAGGGAAACTAGAATACAGCCATAAATCAAAGGTGAGACCCTCTCCCTTAGAATAGCTCCAGAAAAAAGTGCGACGAACAGAGGGGATGTGTATTGGAGTGTGACGGCGTTGGAAAGGGGGATTTTTTGAACTGAGTAAAAATAGCAGAACATGGCCGACAGACCAATCGCGGATCTCCACAACATGAGGCGACGGTCGCCGATGTGAAGTGAGGCCCCATAGAATTGAGACCATGTCAATAATATCACCATTATTACCAGACTGCGTCCGAAAACTACTGCCCACACCCCGACCATCTCCTGCAGTAGATTTGACCAGGGCGGCTCCCCAGAACCAAAAGACTGCGCTCGCAAGTAGCATCCAAGCAATCGCTGCTTTGGGTGAATCTATTTTTTTTTCTAGCCATTCAAATTATCTTGTATTATTTGTTCCCAATCGTCTGGTTTTGGTGGCCATCCTTCGGTCATGTAAGTAAAGAATTCGTCTTTGTCCTTAATCTGCATGGCTTCGTTGGTCTCGATCTCGTGTCCTAGCTGTGAATATGTGGCTTCAGAAGAAATTGCATGAACTGCACCAACATGATTTGGATAAATCCTAAGATTTGGATCAAGCTTTTCTAGCCTTCTCAAACTATCGAACATCAGGTCTGATTTTTTCCTATAGTCCCCTCCTAAATCAATTCTCCCTACATCGCCTATGAAAAGACAATCTCCTGTCAGAAGGTACTCGTTATCAACTAAATAACAATTGTGATCTGGCGTGTGCCCTGGTGTAAACATCACTTCCACTTGAACCTCACCAACCAAAATGATGTCGCCGTCTTCAGTTGGTTTTATTTGACCTTTGTATGGTGTTTTGCTGCTCTTAACTATTCCTCCTGTGTTGTGTTTTTTTGAGAAAAGAGGTGATGAGGATCTTCTATCTGCATGGTTATGTGTGTCAATCACATATTCAACAGTGGGGGACCCGAGTTTCATTAATTCCTTTTCAATGTTTTCTTCAAAACCCAGAAAGGAATCAACGATAGCTGCTTTATTCCTTTTTTCACAAAAAATGATATAGGATGCGCAACCCGTATCGCCTAAAATCAATTGTGATAGCTTAGTCATAGTACTGTACAGAAGTACATTATAGTATAAGAGACCCTTATCTATGCAACAAGATACGATAAGAGACAGACACCTCCATTTCCTGTGGAACCTTTCAGATATACGGCGCCTTGTTCTGGTTCTCTTTTTTTCCTTTTCTGTAGACGACATCTCTCCAGTGGAAGCGAAGGTGTCTGACAACCTTCTTTTATCCAACGCTTTTGACGGTATGTGTCTCTGGACGACTCTTTTCAAAAAACGTGCAAACACGTTGAGAAAAACACACTAAAGATCAATCAGAGCACCCTTCTCAAATTATATTCACATTACAAACAGGCGACAAAAGGAGACGTAACAGGAGAAAGGCCTGGAAAGATGGATTTCATGGGCCGGGCAAAATTCGATGGCTGGTCTTCGTTGGCAGGCATGCCTACTGAAGAAGCCAAAGAGAATTACGTGAGAATAGGCAAGGAACTCGATTTCGTCGATCCGTCGAAACCCAGTTTTGAGGAGAAGCACGCTGCCGCCAAGGAGATGCTAGATCGAGAATTGGATGTGACGGAGTACGAAGAGATCAAGAGCCTCTGGAAAGCCCATTCAATCGCAGAAGACAACAGAGACATAGATGGATTGATGGCCACCCTGACCGAGGATTGCAAGTATGAAATCCCACAGATTGGGAAAACATACTTCAAGAAAGCAGGAGCTACACAATTCTATAACGATCTTCTAGGCGCATTTCCAGATATCGACTTCCGTTTGATTCAGATTTATATTGGCCCCCAGGGCGTTGTTGAGGAAGCAAGAGTAAAAACCATACATGAGAAAGATTGGCTGGTTCTTCCTGCATCAGGTAAGGAAATCGAATTTGAAACCGTTATCTTTTTTCCATGGGATCCAGAGGCAAAGCGATTCAAGGGAGAACGCGTCTACTTCAATTTCGACCGGAAATTCTACGAAAAGTACGGGGTGATTCCTCCTTTCCCAGAATTGAAAGAATAAAGCTCAAAAGATTTCTTTGAAGACATTTTATATAGGTGAAGCATAAGCAGCGCTATGAACAAAGTCGCGTTAGCGGCGCTAGCAAGCATTTTTTTGCTTATAGCTCCAGCGAGCACAGCTGTTAAGGAATCAGCAGCATTCACTGTAGGTGACAAGTGGGTCCTTGGACATGAATTCGACCTGATGGAAGAGTTCGATTCGTTTACCGAGGAAATTTTTCAAGAACTGGATGCAGAAATTGAGAATAATTCTACAGGGGCGTATGGGGATCTGATGGGTTACAGCCTTAATGAGAACGAAGGCGTAATTGGAGTGTTTTACACCGGCGAGATTGTAGATGATCTGGATGGATTGATACACATCACATCAGAAGAATCATTCTACTTTCATACAGCTATAGACACCTCCATTACAGGTGTATTTTTCGAAGAGGGAACCTACGATGATGTCGAGGAGACATGTACCTATGATGAAGAAAATGACGATGAGACTTGCACATACACCTTAGCAGACGGTTCTGAGATACCAACGGCAGTTCAGACAATGGAGATTGGTGGAGAATTCCACTATGTAACTCAGATTACAACCGAAACGTGGTGGACCCAGGATGATTTTGACATGCAGAAGATGGACCTAACTCTCAGTATGGGAATGTCAGGTGGCGTGAAACTCATTAATGTTCCCAATGAGACAATGGAACCTAATTGGATTGAAGAAGATTATGACGGTGACGGATATCCTGATGGCGAGCGCGAGGACTGTGAGTATGAGAATGACGAGGAAACTTGCACTTATGAATACGTTAGCACAGTAATGGAGACGGCCGAACTCGGAGCTTCGGCAGAGGAAAGTCTGCACCTTCTCTTCGAATTTGATCCATGGAAACCGCTCAACGCCTTTGACCTTCCATTAGAAGAAAACAAGTACTGGGATGGTCAGACCGAAGTGCGAATCAGCGGAGATGTGGGTGGAATGATAGACATTGACAAACCAGTCTTGTCCATATGTCCTGAACTGGATTGTGATCAATTACCAGAAATGCAGGAGCTGTACGAAGTAATGACTGCAGGAATCGAGGAATTACATAACGATGAGAACTTCAGCATCACTGTAGACCGAGACAATGATGGGCAACCAGATGTAATCGAGAAGTGGGATGACATCTTCCCAGTCTACATTCCAGAGACTTGGATGGACTCTATTTTCGAGGCCATTTTGGAAGCTGTAAGCTGCGAAGACGACGAATCTGCACAAGAGGGCGAGGAATGCGACGAGACCGCAGAGGAAGAATTAGAGAAACTCGACTTGAGGATTGAGAATAACAGATTCGCATTCGGACCATATGACGTACCAACAGAGATACCTTACGCGTTCGAAACTGGCGAAGAGATGTCTGGATGGGGAGAGGATGGCACAGCTCACCAAGGATTCCAGGTATTCCCAACTGATGGATGTTCTGAAAACAACCCTAACAAGGAAGAGGACTGTGGTGACGATGAAGAGCGTGAAGAGGAAGACGACGAAGAGGACCCATTCAACGATGATGACAGTAGATCCTCACACGATGAGGAGGACTGCGATCCAGAATACGAGGATTGTGAAGACGATTACGACTGCACGGAAGATGACACTCCAGACCCATTCTGCGAAGCCACTATGGAATACTTCCACGATGCTGAGACTGGACAAGTTTCTTTCATAGAAATGGACATGCCTCATGCAAAAGATGATGGTTACAAAATAACCATGAGTGCTGTAAAGGATGAACAAGCAGTAGAGGCCATGGAAGACAAGATTGACGCCAATGCAGACCCTACAGAACCAGAAAAGAATGAAGCCACATCCGCTCCTGAATCAATAGAAGAGGACGATTTCCCACTACCTGGTTTTGGCATAATGGCCGCCGTCGGTTCATTGCTGCTGGCCGGTCGAAGATTTAGAAAGTAGCTGTGGACTCTGCAATACTTCTCCGCGTTGCAATAGGCCTAGTTCTATTGGTGTATGTGGGAAGTTGCTGGATGAATCAGAGATTTTGGAGTCGGAAGCATTTCGATTGGAAACCTAAAGAATATTGGCCAGAGGTATTCTGGCTCAATATCATCGGCGGGACTTTGATTGGAATTTGGCTACTTTCTTCATTGTTACGGTAAGTATGAAGAGAGTCCTCCCAATATCGATTCTCTTACTTTTCCTACTGCCATTTGGTATTATTTCCCCCACTGAGGCACAGGAAAATTCTGACTCGCCGTGAGTGAATGGGCACAGAACAAGGTTTACACGTCGTAACTGGGGCGTTTGGTTACACAGGGCGTTGGATTGCCCATCAACTCCTAGAAAAGGGAGAGAAAGTGCGTACCTTGACCAACGCGATCGGTCGAGACAATCCCTTTGATGGAGAGGTTGAGGTCCATCCACTGGATTTTGAGGACAAGGCCGCATTGGTAGAATCATTACGGGGCGCAGAGGTACTGTACAATACATACTGGGTACGTTACAACCATCATAGCAAGAACTTCGACCACGCCATCGCCACCAAGAATTGCAAGATTATGTTTGAAGCAGCTATCGAGGCCAAGGTACGCCGAGTCGTTCATTTCAGTGTGGCTCACCCCGATCAAGCACCGGGACGGTCCTACTTTCGTGGCAAGGTTGAGAGTGAGAAGAACCTGAGAGAATGTGGAATCTCTTATGCTATCATTCGCCCCACTGTCCTATATGGTGGTGAACGCAACATCTTGGTCAACAACATTGCCTGGATGCTACGATACACGCCTGTGTTCGGTGTTTTCGGATGGGGAAATTATCCTATTCAACCCATTCACGTCAGAGACGTTGCCCGGATTTCTATTGAATTAGGCGCCAGACATGAAAATATTACGAGAGACGCGACCGGCCCTGAAACGTTCCGTTACAAGGACTTTGTCACACTGATTGCACGCAGTATGGGAGTACGCAGACTGATTGTGCCCACCCCCCCACTCATTGGATGGTTGGCGGGATGGACAATGGGCAAGTTCCTGAAAGATACAGTGATCACTCGCGCCGAGATCCGCGGCCTGATGCGCGGGCTCGTGGCCTCAGAGGAGGAACCGCTGGGCACCATCAAATTCAGCGAATGGATTGCTGAAAAGGGCACTGAGATAGGTCTCCATTACCATAATGACCTGAAAGAACGTCGTTATTCTAGATAATTAAAGTGATATTTGCACCCTATTATTCAGTAGATTAGAGATGTCACCTGGACAAGCAGAACCTCGCTATGATGGAATAGCGACAAAACCGCCCCGAGCAGACGGAAGCGGAAAGAGCCGAAGAATACAAGAAAATAGAAGGAAGGAGAGTCGGGGGTACACGTACGAGAAAAAGCAGTTGATAAAGTCCTATTATACGAAACAGCAGGCATCCCCCTCCTATTTCAGAAATGGAAACTAAAAGCATGGCTTTCTTTGTTTACAGTAATTGGAAGTATGACACCATTTGTTCTAAGTTATCCAATATGGGTTATACATTTCACACCACTTAGAGTGCTTGAAGGCCTTTTGCGATTGAGAATAGGAGGAGAGGCAACCACTCCATCAATACAATTTGATACGTGGAGTTGGGGCGGCTCAGAACTAAGAGTTGAACCCACGATCTGGGGAGAATGGTGGGGTTTAGGCCCTATAGAAGTAACCGGGGTGGCAGGATATTTTCCATCAGTCGCAGGATTTTTATTATTATTTGGTTATACTTATCTTGCACTTAGTATTTTTATTCCAAAATACAGGCCGCTTCCCCACATATTTCTCATTATCATTTGGATATATGTGATGGTCTTCAGCCATATGGTTGGAATTCCAGATACTTGGGTTTAAACAAAAAGAAATCATTATAATCACTCTACAGAAGGCAACCCGTGATAGACCTTCGTAGCGATACTGTAACACAGCCCTCAGAAGGCATGCGTGAAGTCATGGCCAACGCAGTCCTCGGAGACGATGTTTTAGGCGATGATCCAACAGTAATTGAACTACAAGAGAAGGCAGCCAAGATTCTTGGAAAAGAAACGGCCCTCTACGTTCCATCAGGCACAATGTCAAACATTGTAGCAACTAGAACTCACACTTCACCAGGCGATGAAATTGTTACGGAAGCACACAGCCACGTCTATCAGTATGAAGGAGGCGCTTTTGCCGCCCTTTCAGGATGTTCTGTAGCTTTAGTCCACGCCAAAAATGGCTTAATGATTCCTGAAGAAGTATCAAATTCAATTAGAAAGGCCGAAGGAAGTTTATCTCATTATCCAAACGGAAGCTTGGTTTGTGTGGAAAATACTGCACAAGGCGGTGGCGGTACTGTGTATTCTCAAGATACGCTGGATGAGATTTGTAGAGTTGCCAGAGAAAGAGATTGTAAATTACACATGGACGGCGCGCGACTTTTCAATGCAGCAGTAGCGAGTGGAACAGACCCAGCACGAATTGTACGAGATTTTGACACAGTTTCGATATGCCTTTCCAAAGGTTTAGGGGCACCAGTGGGTTCAGTTTTAGTCGGTAGTAAAGCAGATCTTGCAGAAGCCCATAGGTGGAGAAAGATGTTTGGAGGAGGAATGAGACAAGCTGGAGTGATAGCTTCAGCAGGAATCTATGCCCTTGAGAACAATATCGAACGCTTGGGTGAAGATCACAAAAGAGCAAGAAAATTTGCTGAATCTCTAGAAACAATACCTGCTTTTTCCGTTGATTTAGAAACAGTCCAGTCAAATATAGTTTTCATTGGCGTTGAGAAAGGAAGTGCCAAGGGCATGGTTAGTGAAATATCCAAACACGGTGTTGAGATTTTAGATACAGACGATTCAACGATAAGAGCAGTATTTCACCTTCACATTACCGACAATGATGTAGAGAAAGCGATTGAAGCTTTTACCCAGATTTAATTTTACTTTCTCAAGCGCTGTAAATCACCTGAAAGGCCAAGCGCAGCAGCAATTAACAGAAGTTGACCCACTGCCCTGATAAGATGTCCATTGGTGGTAAGCCTTGTACCATTGAACGGAACATCACTAATCCACATGTAGAAATTTGCAGGATAGACTGCAATCAAGAAAAGGGCCATCAAACGCCCCGCAATCTCACGAGTTTCAGGATAGATTATCCCTAGCCCTCCTGCGATTTCCATAGCACCTGCAAGGTAGACTAGAAATAGTGCAAAAGGAAAATAGGGAGGCACAATCTCCACGAATTTCTGAGGCCCTCTGAAATGTTCGATACCTGCTATAACAAAAGCAATGCCATAGACAAATGCGAACGAATGAACCACCAGGGAATCCAAATTATCTCCTGACTTTACCTAATGCATCCTCTACAGAAACCCTTGACTGGTCCTTAGAATCTCTCTCACGAAGGGTAACCGTACCGTCTTTCAGGGTTTGGTGGTCAATAGTCATAGAGAAAAATATACCAATCTCATCCGCTCGTGCATATCTACGTCCGATTGAACCGGCCTCATCGTAATAGGCATCAATGCCCTGTTCTTGCGCCTTCGCGAATGTCTCTTTGGCCGAATCATCCAGTCCATCCTTTGTCATCAAGGGTGCTACAAGCAGATCATAGGGTGAGGTGTCTTGCGGGAGAGATATCCATTCTCGTTCATTTTCAACATTCCAAGAACTTTCTAAGAGGCAGTATAGGATACGATCAAGACCAAAAGAGGGCTCCACTACATTCGGATAGACCATTTCACCCTTCCTAACAGTTTTCTGGTTCATGTGGTTTTCACTCAGGGTTTTTCCATCCACAACAAGACCCGGCTTCAATTCCACATCTTTGATTGCCTCCAGAATATCTTTTGCTTCTCCCTTGAATTCCTTACCTATACTTCCCGCATCAGGAACCCACACCTCAGTTTCCTTCTCCGTACCCGGAACCATAACTCGAAATTCCTTAGGAGAGGCATTGCCATGCGCACTCAGGTCGTAATCGCCCCTATGTGCGACCCCGACAACCTCGACCCAACCGAGAGATGTGTGAACCTCCCCGTCCCAGCAGTCACTGGAGTAATGAGCCATTTCATTCGAACCATGCTGCCTGAATCTCAGTTTTTCACTTGGAATTCCAATTGCCGTCAGGAACGACTGAGCCCTGGCCAAATGTACGGCCACTAATGGTGAGCCGAGCGTACCTGAGCTGAACGCTTTTCCAATGGTTGTAGTGGTTTTCTTTCCTTTAGCAGGTACAAGTGAAATCTTTACTTTCTTCAAGGAATCAGACAACCCAGGCTCGTCACCCGGCAGAAAGAAATGTTCAACCTCCATTTGCGTAAATTCACGCATTCTCAAAGGTCCTTGTCTTGGAGAAATCTCATTTCTGAAAGCCCTTCCGATTTGAGCCCCGGCAAAGGGCAATTTCCCTCGATTCTGCCTCAGTAGCCACGGAAATGCCAGGAATATGCTCTGAGCGGTTTCAGGCCTGAGATACCCTGGTGCGCCTCTACCAGAACCGACACCAGTCGAGAACATCAGGTTGAAGGCTTTTAGTTCAGACAGCTCAGCACCACAATTTGGGCAGGTCGTCTTTGAAACAGCCTTAGCCAAGTCTT
>FUWD013027865.1_pt1 | contig 14469 bp, 23 predicted proteins | sample 1063281 | NCBI WGS metagenome assembly FUWD01 (sample SAMEA79048168, study PRJEB19326) | metagenome | biome: marine | reverse complement strand
CAGCAAAGCCCCAGCCAAATGCAGGACTTTCCGCTGCCGAGAGAACTTGTGGAAAGCTTTTTGCAAGAACAGTACGGGATTGAAATCCCTGCTGACATGGCGACGCAGTGGGAAGCTTTTGCTCTCGAACACCTGGAGCGTCACAAAGGATTTTCGCGCCAAGACCCCAACTGCCGCATGAATGGTAGAGGACCGTTCCAGTGGGAGTGCAGGCGCAGGCGCAAGGAGGTGCACTCGGACGATATGGACGAAGATTAGGCTCTCAACAAGCTAACCAGGGGCCAACTCGTCGCCAGGTGCAGACTTCTCTGGAGGCTGCTCGTTAGGCAACCCGTCGATGTTTTGCGAGTGCTCATGCCACTAGACAAGGTAGACGACATTCTTCAAGTCGGAAACACTTTCAACAACACTGACGATTTCGCACTGCTGCCTCAGCCATGGTTTCAATACGAAGATGGTCAGTTCGATTAGCTCATGGTCTTTGAAACGCTCGAACCAGCAGCAAACGACCGCGTGAAGCTCGTGTTTGCACCTGTGCCAGAGGAGCAGGGGGGCGGAGATGCAGGTGATGATGACGGCGACGCTGACGACGACGACGACGACGACGACGACGACGACGACGGTGACGATGCAGAAGGTGCTAACGACGCAGAAGGTGCTAACGACGCAGAAGGTGCTAACGACGCAGAAGGTGCTAACGACGCAGAAGGTGCTAACGACGCAGAGTTTAATGATCTGCTCGGTGAATATGGTGGCGGGTTTGGTGACGATGACAACGGGGGTGCTGGCGGATTTGACGAGGCTGAAGAAGAAGCTGCGGCTGAAGAAGAGGCGGAGGAATTAGAGGGTGGTGATAGCCAGCCCACAGAGACTGGTCGAGTGCTCAAGAAACAGGGCGGGGCCTACAAGGCGGTGCGGCGCTGGGCGGCTGCAACGGGAGAAGACACGAAACCCCTCACGGACGATGACTTGGATCTGTTTGATGCCGCGACTCAAAAAATCGACGATGCGAGCCAACTTAGGCGCAGCACAATTCCGCTGCGTCTTCGACCGTACTTCAGGGGTTCACACGTCAACAGCGCGAGCAAAAAGGCGATTTAGGGTCTCTGCAGGTATAGCAAGCTTGCGATTGTGCCTTGGGATATGGTGGTCAGTCTCAGACAGCAAGGCCACTTACATTTGACCGAAGAAGATTTGTACAGGTCGTGCGGTGCGCGTAGCCACATTGGCAACCGCAAGATTTCCTCTTCAGAAGCAGAAGCGGCCTTGGACAACGAAGATGCTTTGGCACACAGCTTTGGCTTGATCGATTTTAATGATTCGAGCAATCTGAAGCTGCAAGGATTTATTTTGTGCCGCGACATGTCCGACACGGATTACCCCAAGTTCATTCAGGACATTAACCCCACAGATGCATGGCCGAGCACTCCCAACGTTGATCTTGACACCGCCGTAGTGATCAGCACCCTTTGCATTTCCAGCCACCATGGGACGCGCGGGTTCGGGATGATACTTGCATGCTATGCCATGTCGTGCGCAAAGCAAGACTACGCCGATTCCATCCTGTTTGAGGTAACCCCAGGTACGAAGCGCAGGCACCAGGCGGAGCAGGCGGATCTGCAGAAGGGGTTTTCGAATCCACTAGAGATGGCGCAGCTGCACTCGTTTTTGCGCATGCAACGTACGATTGATTTGCGCGACCACTCCACCGTACACGCCGTCACGCAGTACCTGATGGACGACTTGCAGTTGGGAGACGGGATGGTCGGTGCGCACAAGGAGCGCGTCAAGAAGTAGGTCAAGCTAATCCCCAAGATGTTCGATCTGAGCAAGAAGCCGCCGTATGAGCTGGTCTTGAAGCAATCTGGAGCAGCTCGCATGTTCATGGACGAAAACCATCTAATCCGACAGAATGCTCCCGCTATGCTCCGCGCGCAAGACCTTCTGCGAGCATTCATGGTCCGTGTGATACCCGAAGAGGGCGACATGCAAACGATCATCACGAGGCTCATGCTTCGGGTGTCTGCCGTTCGAGACGACCCCGAACTTTTACAAGGAGGCGAAGCATTGGTGGAGGAAGAAGAAGAAGTCGAAGATACTGGGAAGAAGGGACCCAGTTCGTGTGCTCCGACCAGTCTGACTGCTGTGGAGACAGCAGGCATAGGGGTGAAGATTTCGCAGGCGGCGTTCGAGGACATTTCAGACGAGCAGCTAGAAGAGTTGGTACTTGAGTAACTACTGTAACAAAAGGATGAGCAAACTGTCTGGCGCACTTTCCACAATTGCTGGAATCATCTTTGGCGGCATGATCATTGTGGTCATTAATTCGCTGTCGTGGGCACCCCATCCCGAAATGATCCACAAATCCAATGACCTGACTGGTCCTGTGATGCACCGCCCAACACTATCGGTAAAGCACCTTTCCTCGCAGCAGGAAGCGCTGAACCTCATCCAAGGCAAGATAGACAAGAGGGCAATGATCCTCATCTACTCGCCAGGATGCCCAGCCTGCGCCAAGATCAAACCCGAGTACGCGCGCGCGGCCGACAGGATGGCCCTGAAGTCAATTACGTTCTACGCGTACTCCACAGCAAAGGGGTTGAGTCAAGAGCTTGTCGACGCCGTTTCCAACAAGGTGCCTGCCATCTTTGCAGTCGGGCACGGCAAGGTGCGTGAGGTTACGGGGCATCGCACGCACACAGCTTTCATCACAGAAGCAGAGTCTCTGATGTAATTGTATTGTATCAATGCAAAGCATTACCAAACACCTTGTCTTTCAAGTAAGTCCAATTTGCAGCACTCATCGATTCCAACTTTGCAAACCGCATGAATCGCGGCCTGATTGTTTTCCACCGTGGCGGCGCGAGTCCCTTCTGTCCACACTCCTTGCACACACCCCCCTCCCGACCGCGCCTGCACCACAACAAGAAAGGTCCCCAGCACCTCGCTTCGCAGGGAGGCACCGCCTTTGCCAACTTCTTCATGAATGTTTTGGCTTTCGCGAGCAGCTCTGGACTGAAGCCCTTGTGGGCAAGAGCCCGCACGTCGTCCTTGGACACAGTACGGTCCTCGAGCCTGGGCGCCATCTTTTCTGGGAAGACCCACTCGCCTTCATCTCCTTTGATGACGTGCGCTGCATCCGCGGCATACACAGATGAGTGCTTGTTTCCATCTAGCACCGCCATACACTTGGCCGCTTCCTTGGAATGCTGTGGGCCAAGGCCTTTGTCTCGCAAGAAGGCCAAAAAGTGTTTGCCGTACGTGGGATCACACCTCTTTAGAACGAAACGGCTTGCTGTGACTGGTTCTTCTTTAGGCGTGCATGGATCGGAGGGAGCGTACCCACTCTCGCAGCTGGGGGGTAAACTCGTGCTTGACCGTGAACTCTGTCGTCCTCTTTTCCCCAACAGAGTCTTGGATGAACTTTTTCCAGACCGAGATGGATCGTGATGCTTCCTTGAGCGCCTCTTTGGTGAAGGTGCTGACATCGAGCTCCTCACGAGCAGCGATCGAGTCGAACCGTTCGTGCGAAAAATCCGAATCGCGTCGAATGATGTTGTACAGTTTCACGCACTCCGAGTGAAATTGGTTGTAAAGGTCTTTGGCGGCCTTGACGTCGGTGTATTCCATATGCAGTGTGCATGACAACTCCAAATTGTGGATTGTGCGAAACAATGTTTATGTTCTTTTTGCACGCATCCTCAAACAAACAATCATGGTGAATCCAGGGTTGAGAGCATACCATGAGGAATGTGAGGGAGAGGGGCTGTACGGAGAAGAATGCGCGCGCCTCATGGCAAAAGATTGCACGGGCGGGACTGGCCAATTCTGGGACAACCCCGCTTGCACAGAGGTTGGGTCTGGGTGCATACTGACACCACATGCTGAGTTGCTTGACCCCAGGAGCAATTGCAGCTTTTGGAATTTGGCTTTGCAGGAAGACGCGACAGATCGGTGGCAGAAACGGAACGAATGTGTCCTGAACGTCACTGCCAGCTTCACCCAGAAGTGCAAGGTCTCGTGCCATGACCGATGGAAGGTGGACCGATGGAAGCCTCGGGGAGCGGGTTTTTCCGATCGTTGCACAGATTTGATGATTTCTTGCGAATTTACGGGGGTTACGGGGGATGGAGCTTCGTGCATGGTGGATTGCAACAGCTGCTCCATCTTTCACGCCAGTTCCAAGGACTGCCAGCACTCGCTCGACGACAACAAATCAATTACCATGTCGTTCAAGTCCGACGAGTACTGCATGGCACACGCAGGGTCCCAGTTCAGCTGGTGGAGCCCCGAACTCGGGTGCGAGAAATTCGGGTTTCTGTGGTACCCGAACTGCCCAGAAGGGTTTTCCCGCATGGGCTGCTGCATCTGCGCGCCAGACTGCAAGGAGGCTGGATGCGATGAGCCGCAGGAGTGGGCAGCGACATCAAGCGTGTGCTACACATTTAGCGAAAACCCCGCGAACGACTACCTGGAAGATGCCATGAAAGAGTACTGCCTCGGGGACGGGGCAGGGAACCCTGAGTGCGAGTGCGTGCAGTTCCCCGTCGTTGCCAAGGACTGGTGCGACCTGAATCAGGGCTTCTGCCCCGACATGGGACCCGACGCGTGCCCGATCCAGGAAATCATGTACACGCAGGGAGAGGGCAAGGATGCCATCGTGAATGTGACCGAGTTCAACCGATGCAACCCGTACGGGTGCTGGTACGGGCCCTGCCGATCGTCCCCACACACGCAACTGGTCCCTCCTTCGATGCAGGCGACCCAGCTCGAGGGATCCTGCTCGGGAGTGTGCATGCTGGAGGCTGGGGGGAACTACGTCAACGAGCCCCCGAACATCTCGCCCTTGCCGCCTGGGGCGTACCAGGTGAACGAGTTTTTGATCAAGAAGTGCTGCGGCGACCCCGCGGGCTGCATAACTCCAGCGCTGCTGGCCGCTCAGCCTCTCAACATTGGCATTCCCACAGACCAGCCGTTCAAGGCAACGTTCATGCTCAACAACGAGGGCGAAATCGGAACGAATTGGCGGGTCAAGTCGACATCGCATCCATGGATCAACCTAGTCCCGAGCTACGGGTTTTTGGGGGGCCACTCGGCCTTTCCGCACATGGTGGTGTGGGACAGGGAAGCATTCGGAAAAGAGCCAGGCACCAGCCAATCAGCGACCGTTACCATCGAGTACTAGGACGGCAGCCCAACAAATCCGAGCATGCGCACGTCAGACCTTATGTTTACACTCACGGTGCAACCCGCAGCGGCACCCGTGACAGTCACAACGTATGGCTTCAAGGGGGCGTCGGCCACAATGGTACTGATTCTTACCGCAATCGCAATCACAATGGCAGCCCTGATCTGGTGGTTCGCGTCACGAGCGTCTCATTTCGAGTCGGCACTCGAATTTGCTGTGGATTCTTCAGCGCTTGGAGTGTTTGCAGGTTAATCAAAATAAAAACTTTCTTTCTTTCTATTCAATCGACGAGCGCCTCTGAGCGCTTTCTTTTTCTTCCCGTTCGTCGCTTGGGCTTGGGGTCCACCTTTGTTGGCGGTGCAGGCGGTGCAGGCGGTGCCGTTGCCGTTGCCTTTGCCTTCGCTTTCGATAGCACTATCTCGGCCTTTCCAGGCTTGGGTCTTTTCTTTAAGACACTCGACCTCGCCTTAATGTCGTCCCAAGTGACAAACACCACATTGCCATGTTTGTCCGTGGGCAGCTTGCCGCGATGGCTCAGCCACACGTTGAATCTCGACAATGCAACCTTGGTGTGGGTGACGGGCCACCCGACTCTCCTGTCATAGGCGTGCGGGGTCAGGGGCTTCTTCAAGGGCTTCGACAGGTCCACGCCCCACTGTTGTATCTTTTCCTGGTTGCTGTCCCATTCAGACAGTCCCCAATACTTGAGCTCCCTGTCCTTCTTGTGATCGAATCCGCTTGCTTTGAACACGCGGAGCAGCCTCCGCCTGCGTGCATTCAGCTTTATGCGCAGCTGCTCGAACTTGTGATCCCAGGTGAAAGGACGCTTTGCTTTCTTCATGCGAATGTGCTTCTCGCGGTGGAAGCAGTCTTCGGGCTCCTACTCCCACTTATCGCTCTTGTTCATCGCATTCCAATTCGTGGTGGGAAGGTCGTAACAGAGTCGCTTCAGGTTGCAGAGCCACTCTTTGTACCGCTCTGCCTCGTCTTCCAAAATGAGCTTGCGGTCAATTTCGTCAATCACCCTTTGCTGCTTCTTCGCGAGCATTGTGCGCAGCTCGGCTTTTTCTCGGATGTGGCGAAAGTGCAAGTCTTCGTCCAGCTCTTCCTTGCGCTTCCGCCCCTCCTCCGATTTGATCAGGGCAGTGTATGTGATCGACCCTATCGTCTTTTGCAACGTTTCCAAGGGATTGGCAGAGACCCACTCTTTGAACATGTCGCGCGAAAGGTGCCTCTTCATGTACTGATGGATGAAGTCTGCGGTGACCCCGTTGTGAACCGCCTGCGCGCCCTTGCGAATCTTTTCCTATTGAATTCGTTCCAAGTGCTCATCGCGCTCGCGCTGCTCTTTCTTCCTTTTGGAGAGCAATGCCTCGAATTCTCGCTTGGCTCTTTGGATTTCCACATCCAGCTTGGGTCCCCTGATCGCCGACTTCTTGATTCCCTTGCGCAGCTTGGGATTTACCATCCCTCCGATCAGCTGCACATGCAAGTATCGGTAAGCATTGATCAGTGGATCTTCGGTGTCAGCAAAATCCATGGCGCGCTTGCGCATGCGCGTATCTTCCTGCTCGGAAAGGCGCTCCGCTCGGAATTCTTCTTGTAGCTCCATGTCCTTTTGCTTCACCGCTAGAACAACGCGCTTAGATTTTGGTGTCAATGGTTCTGGTTCTGGTTCGGCCTTTTCGTCGAGAAGTGGGCTTGTGGCCTCGTCGAAGCGGACAATCAATATTTCTGAGCGGGGGTCTTCCAGAGGTTTCGACGGCGATCCTTTCAGATGTAATAGCTTTGAATGCGTGTCACGAGAAAATACAATCCTCTTTGGTTGTTGTTTTTGTTCGCTTGCGACGGACGGCTGGCAGCGGATGCTTCGCAATGAAAGTTTCTTTGGCATGTGGTTTCTTTGTGTGCATGAGAGTTGATTTCAAATTGTTGGATATGTGGTTGAATCATTTCAACGCAAGTTTCTTCAAACTCCTGTGGCTGTGGCTGTGGCTTCTGCGAAACCCTGTGCCACCGCTGTCTGTGCCGCCGCTCTCGCCTGCGCCGCCGTGCTCGCCGCCTAAATCTGCTGCAGCACGTTACCCTTCCCTGACGTTTGTTTCATCATCCTGGCGATGAGAGAAGGTCCCATGAGGACGGCAAATATAATCAGGAGAATCATGAGAAGCCCCATGCCGTCCAGCCCACCCTTCGCCGTGGCTGTCTGGTTTGCCGTCGCCGATTCGGTGGCCTGGGCGATGATGTTGTTGACACAAGCGAACTTCTGGTTCAAGTTGTTGGTCGCGATACTACAATTGCCATCCGACTTAATCTCACCGATTTGGTACGACTCGTCTTGGATCTTCTGTACCGCGTCGGCGTCGCAGCGTGCCTGGATGTTCATGGTGATCTGCTGCTGCATTTCGGCGCTGTTCGACGCGGACGCGACACCCATGTTGCCAAGCCCATTCTGTGAGAAGGCGGTCTACATTGCTGCCGCCTTGGCTTGCGCAACGACGCTCGCCGAGTTGTTGCAGTTGACATCCTGCCACATATTATTCTCGCTAAAGGTCACATTGCCCTTGCAATCTACTACACCAATCTGCACCTTGTCTTGCTTGATGACCTGTGTCGCCCGCCCCGAGCATTGCTCGCTTACATCAATATCAATTCCTTCGCTAATGTAAACACTGTTCGAAGCAAAGGTGTTGCCCATGCCTTTGTTGCTCACATGTACCGTGCGAATCGGGTTGAGTGACCTCCAGACAAGCTTGATCCTGAAGTCGATATCATCTGCGAAGTGGTCTTACCACCACCATAATAGATCTGGTAGAAGTCATATACACCACGAAGCACACCCAGGGATCCCACCACGATTCCAACAATCGACAGGGTACGCACAAAACTAACATCAGACTTGACGTCGCCAGGGGCAGCCTCGTAGCACTTGTGCTAATTAGACCACTCCAACACGCGAAGCACCATTGACGCCAGGGTGATGACCAGAGCGCCCAAAACGACATTCGTGACAACTTCGATCTATGACATGATGGTTTTGTTTAGTTAGACTGTCCCACTAAAAATCAAAAACAACAATCGTTTTAGATGTCAACTTTCACCCTGTGCGCCGCTCGGGTCTGGCCATCCTTGAGTTTACCGTTGTATTGGTCGGTGGCAGCAGGGAGGAACTTGCCCAGGTAAAACTCTCGCAGCTTTGGCTTGAGCTGCTTCAAGAAGTACTCCCTGTCAAACGGCAGTCGAGAAATAAACATGCCATTGGGCTGCCACACCACAAAGTCGCACTCGCTGATCTCAAACAGATCTTCCAGCTCGTCGCGATCCTTCCTGCGCTCGTCCTCCTGCCAGAGGCACCCCATAATGCCTTGGATCTGCGCGTAGTACTCGGGCTTGCACCCGCCTGGCCCCTGTCCCTGGTACGGATGCCGACCATCGAACCTGTGGCGATAATACGGGCACTTGATCTCCAGCAGGCGGCGCTTCATCTTCCCCGTCACTGGATCCGTATATGTCACAATGCCGTCGGGGCTCACACCCATCCACGGAGAACTGGGAAACACCATCAGGCCACGCTCCTCCACAGCCAGCCGAGCGCTCAGGGGATCTTTCCCCAGCTCGATGCACTTGCGCTGCAGACCATCCAGCGCCCAACGGTGATAATCCTCGCAGGCGCAGGGCTCCTGCATGGTCCCCCAGGTGCACGCGGCGTTGCCGTGGAACGTCTCCCACAGCTTCTCGGACAGGGCCTGGGACGGCGTTGCAAACTTGCTCACTCCCATGAATGTACCGTACTGAGAGGCGGTGATTCGGTACTTGCGCGCCGCGAGCCACTCCGTCGAGCGCTGTGGGAACGACACGATTTTCTTGCACCCCTCGTCAGTCACGCTGACGAACTTGTTGAAGAACTGCTTCGTTGTCAGAGGAGGGACCACCGAGTGAGCACCAGACTCGAGGTCGGACAGAGCAACGCGCGCATCTCCCAGCAGCACCGTGGTCCTAGCAGACTCTGACGGCACTGTCTCAGCAAGAGCTCGCGCGTTGGGTGTGACACCGTGGTGCCTATCGGCGGTGGTTACGATGAGGGTTTCCACTCCTTTCTCCAAGCTTGGGGGATCGTTCATGAATATTGGGTTGTCCAGGGGTTTCTTGTCGCCGCCGAAATTGGGTCGCTTTGCATCAGGTATATCCTCGCTAAAGGCATCTTCTCGGCTGCGCTTCGCTTGACGCTGCAGCAGCTTTAAATCAAACGAGGACGCGACTGCAAAGTCTTCCATGATATAGCTTAGTTTGTTCCCATGCGTCCATTTTACGCAGGAGCAACTCGTGTCGCGCCGCCAGAAATATTCCTTGCACGAACACAAAAAGCGGGCCAAAATGACCAACACGGCAATGATGCAGGAGGGTGACTTCAATGGGATCGAGAACAACTTGCTCGGACCAACGAGTGAATGGGTTGCGATGAAAATGAATCAAAACTGGCACGACGCGCAAGCAGACGTGATGGCAATCATCCAGACGCTCTGCCTGCTCATCGCAGTTGCGGGGCAGGCAATGGGGGGCTTCGGCGGCCTCCTCGTGTTTGTGCCCGCCGCCATTGCTTGGAGGCTTGCCGAAAATGTCGCGGTTCATCAGCAGATCATTCACAGCGAATCCTACACGAATAGAAACGTTCGGATGAACGTGTTTGATTTTTAGATTCGGTTCGCGTGGTCTATTGTGCTGGCCGAATCCTTCGTGATGGCGCTGCGGTGCTCACCCCTGATGCTCTGCCTTGGCATCATCGTCCTGATTGGGGTTGGGCAAGACTCGTCGATCTTCCGCGTGAGTGGGATTTCAATCGCGTGGTTTCTGAGCACCATCCTTGTCAAGCTGTTCGGCGCATCATGGCTGGCAGGGGCTCTGATCATTCTCAGCATGTTTGGAGCATTTGTGTTTCACTGCTCAAGACCCTGTCAGGAATGGGTGGAGCACTTTTTGGCGGGCACCTATCTGAATCCTTAGGCACGTCATCTACAAAGACTTGCGGAAGAAGATGGAGGAGACGCCTCGAATCCAAATGTGGCCATCCGAGAACACGAAGACTGAGAAACTGGGGAACGGCATCATCACGGAGCTTGTCACTGTCGACCCAGTGGGCGGCACAATGAAAGCAAGAGGAAGGTCGCTCCCCTTGACCAACATCGACACCAACTCCCTTGCAGCCCTGTCGACGACGGCGCGGTCCAAGCTCGGTGTCTCGCAGCTCCTGCGCATGTGGAAAGTGTAGCGCAAGGAGCTTTGCACCATGTTGATTGGATCTGGAAGTTACGGGTCGGCATTTCGCGTCTGTAAGGACAAGATTGGGTGCAAGCAGTGCATCGTGCTCAAAACGGGGGACATCGAAGCTGACGAAATCCGAGCCACCAAGGCTGTGACGGACGTCATGGCAGGCGTCAGTCCCCACTTTGTCAAGTTCAAGGGAGGTGTCGTGAACAAGGGCAAATCGTTCCTGTTCTTGGAGTATGCGCCACCCATCGTTCCCGCAAACCCAGGTCGGTCTGGGGTTGGTACGTTTCAGGGTGTGCTCAGCCGAGGCAACGACTTTGGGATCGGGTCAGACATGATCCGCCAAATGATCTTCCAGACATGCTACAGCCTAATCGCATTGACGCCAGTTGCCAGGCACAACGACATCAAAGCTGCCAACATAGCTGTCTGCCCCTGGGACATGAAATCGTCCGTGACATATCAAGCGTCGCCCGATCTGCGCTTCCGACTCAAGAACCCCAAAGTAAACGTGCGTATTGTCGACTTTGGTCTCCTGGATGGTCCAACACAAGCATTCCAGAACGACGATATCATGGATTCGTGGTCCGACTACTGCTCGAAAGGCGCAGGGCAAAGGCAGGACCAGCTTATATAGGCAGGCATTGGGCATTTTGCTAATAAGTGGTACGATCTGCACTTTTTCATCACGTCGACAGCGCGTGACCTCCGCACGAACAGGGACGATCTGGACGAGATGTTTCTCGCAGAGGTGGAGCAGCTTGCAGCAAACATTTTTGGCACATTCGTTTCGCGGGGTACAAGGGCGTCATTCTACCGACTGACAATCAAAGACCAGCAGGACATCATGGTTGATCCCGAGATGAGGGAAAAATGTCCCCTGGACGTGCTGCGACACCCATTCTTCGACAGCTTCGTGGACCGAAAAACGACAGGAAAGGCAGACTTTACAATTCCCCACAAGTGGCAGAAGACAATTCAAACACGGGCTTCTGATGTCAGCAAAACGATGTGCTTGCGAAAATGAGCACGAGACTCGATTTCTCACACTTTTCCATATGTTCAAACAATCGCAACTCAAATCCCCCACAAAACAAGCAGCGGTATGGAAGCCCAGACAACGCTGTCCAAGGGCAAGGTCGTGCGTCCTTCTCACAAGAAAGACGAGGGCGTCCCCATTTACCTGTCCTCCGAGTGGCACCTGAACCGCGACGGGACCACGCGTGCCCTAGAGCTCGAAATCATCCAAGCAGTAGATGTTGCGTCTTGGTTCGTTCTCAACGTTGATCAATGTTGTTGGGCGCAAAGTATGCTGGCGCTTGGCTGTCGTGCACTGCCTCGAGAGGATGGAAGAAGGCAACCCAAATTCCATTGTGATTCAGAGTTTTGACATTGGGGTGCGCCATTTGGGGATGGCCATAGTGCGGATGACCTCTGCCCCCCTCACCGAGCGCGGCGCGAAGCTCGAAGTGCTTGCTTGGCGATGCTTGGATTGTTGTGCTGCAGCAGGAGTTGGTGACATCGATGTGAACAAGAGCACGAATGAATCGATCTTGGACATGTGCTCTCTTGCCTGGGCTCGCTTGCTTCCGTCGATGATCCCAACCGACTTACCTGTTCCTGACTTTATTTTTCTCGAGAGCTAGCCGCGAGTCAATGCCAAGATGAACAACGTGTACATGGTCCTCAAGTCATTCTTGCGTGGACGTTGGGACGATCGTGGCGTCAGCCCTGAATTCCGCAGAGTCAGTGGAGGGCGCAAGCTGGCCGAGGCAGACTTTGGCGACTTCTTCGAGACATCCAACCTGTCCAAGGCTCGCGACAAGGGGCGAAAGCGGACGTCTCAGGAAAAGCGACAAGATTTGGGTCGAAAGTACCGCGAAAACAAGAAGCATGCCAAGGCGTTTACTCCAATTCTTCTGCGCGAGGTGTGCGCGGACGGAGACAAGCATGCTGCCTGGTTCGAGGCACAAGGGTTCAAGCGAGACGATTTAGCGGATGCCATTCTGCAGGCTTACTATGCGGGCAAGCCGTTCTTGACTGCTGGCAAGAAGACTGGTGGAATCAGGGGATTAAAGCTCAAGGCTTCTTCCAAGCCCGCGCACAAGAAAAAGCAGACGAGGGACGCATTTGCATCAGAGGTGGACGACGCAATGTTTGGAGACATGTTTTCGGAGGAAGAATTGGAGAGCAAGCGGCTTGGACCATTTCTCAAAAAGTTGCGAGTCGGTGCGGTCGCAGCAGGAAAGCCTGGGGGTGATTGAGCTGTAAAGTTGTATCATGTAGATTCACAAATTCATGAGCGAATTCAGTGATGCGAGCACATCTGGAGATAGGTCCCCTACCACGGCGGAGATGGCATACGTCCGCGTGCTTGCAAATCCGAACGTGATCGATTCCTCGCGGTTGGGCAACGGAAAGCTCCACCGATCTGATTTGCCCAGCCTGGACGGCCGCGAAACGATCCACGCTCAACCGCCAAGCAAGCCCCTGACAACCATCGAGGAAACCGAAGTCGGCGACGATGAGGAGGAAGAGGAACAGATGGTCAATGATTTTGTCACGATGCAGCCTAAACCCAACATGCAGCAAGATGCCAGCGCGTTCCCATTTGACCAAAAGGCATCTGCCGCGCCACCACCGTAGCCTGCAGAGCCCGATTTTGGAGAAAGTGTGAGCCAGGCATTTGGTGGTGGGTCTTACGCGCACGCCAGGCCTGCGACGACCATTCCCGAAGAGTCACTGTCGGGAAGCGATGCATTCAGCGCGGCCTTTAATGGTGCCATCGGTGCGGGCCAGGCAGGGGTTCAGGCTTCCATGGACCCGCCTCAGCTCGCGCAGCCTCCTCCCAATGCACCCCGTGCCTACAAGCCCAAGAGCCTGTATGGAGCGGATGTGACCGCGCAGGATGAAAACATGGACGAAAAGGTTAAGTACGAGAAGCAGCAGGCCATCGAAGACCTTACTCAGATGGGTGTAACCCACAATTTTACACTCGACAGCAAGCTAGAAGACATTGAGTTTGCGCGTGGATTCAACATCCGCAGGCAGACAATGCGCGCCAACGTCAACCTGGGAAAGACCCTGGTGCTCAAGGGGGGTGCCGCGCTGCTCGAGTTCGGGAACCGCAAGTTTTTGGGCGATGCACTCCCCATCAAGGGCCTGCGCAAAGCGGTGGCAGAAGAGGTAAACAAGGGCGTGTTTGACGGCCCATTAGAGAGGTACTGTGCCAAGCATTTCCGCAGTGGTAGGATGGAGCCAGAGAGTGAGCTCTTGTGGGGATTGGGTGGGGTCGTCGGGAGCCTCGTGCTTACCAACCTCATGGGCGACGCTAGCAAAGGGCTCTTGGGAGGGCCCTCGTCCTCGGGAGCCGCCGACGCAGCGCAAAAAGATGCTTCTCTGCGCGGTGACACTGCAACGCCCCAAGCGCAGAGCCAGGGCGCAGACATGCCCGCCGCGCAAACCATGGCGGCGCCAGATGATCTCAATGGTGTGGCATCCACACCTTTCGAACGGCCCCAGAAGCTCCCAGCTTCTTCAGCGGCAGCGGCGGTACCCAGCAAACATGCAACCGAAGCAAAGAGAAATGCCGATGCCGATGCCGATGCCGCTGACGCTGACGCAAACGCAAAGCAAATGGCCCTTGCGCAGCAGATGCAGACCATTAGCCAGCAGCTCTCGCAAAAGGAGCAGGGTCTACGCGTGTATGAAAGCAGGCTTGATGAGCGCAGGCGGGCGAGTCAGTTGGAACACGAGCGGAGAGAATTGGAATTTACAGAGCGAATTCGTGCTGCAGAGAGGCAATTCAATGAAAGGGCCACCAAGCTGGCCGAAGCCGAGACCATGCTGCGGCAGCGTGCCATGCAGACGCAGCGGCCTCGGGAGCCACCATCTCCAACCTCGCAGCACCATCCCAGGTTCAGAGAGAACAGTCGTGTTGCAGCCACCGTTCCAGAGCGCAAGAGCGCAGCAGGACAGCGTCGCCCGCCGTCGATCAAGAGCAGGCAGACTCGGAT
>FUWD013023610.1_pt1 | contig 14479 bp, 10 predicted proteins | sample 1063281 | NCBI WGS metagenome assembly FUWD01 (sample SAMEA79048168, study PRJEB19326) | metagenome | biome: marine | reverse complement strand
CCTCGTGCCTGCCAGTATCGCGACATACTGAATACCATCAATTTGATAGCTCATGGGAGGTGCCAGAAAAGCCGTAAAGGAATTAAACGTCCACAGCAGTTCACCGCTGTCAGCATCAAAGGCATTGAATTCTCCCAGAGAATTACCCTGGAAAACCAAACCACCCTTTGTCGCCAGCACGCCACCGTTCCAGTAGTGAAGCTGTTCAATCGCCCAGGATTCCTCCCCGGTGAGGGGATTGAAGGCCTTTAGAATTCCTCGAGCCTTGGGTGGTACACCGGCTGCACCTATCACCTGAACGATGTTGCCAATTTCGATACCAGTGTTCCAGCCACCAACGACCCGCTTATAGGTACCCGTCGCTTGCCACTCTTCATTCATTGCATAAGCGAGGGGGTTCTCCAGCGCGGGGATATACATGATGCCCTTTTCACTATCCCAGGACATGGCCTGCCAGTTGTGACCTCCTAACGGACCCGGCAGAATCCATTTCGCTTCAGAGATATAGTCGAGGGCCGGATCCTCAACCGGCCGACCGGTTTCCATATCGACATGGGTCGCCCAGGTAGCGGTAACATATTTGTGAGCTCGCAGCAGGGCTCCATCTGCCCGGTCTATAACGTAGAAAAATCCATTCTTTGGCGCCTGCATCAACACCTTCCTGTCGACACCATCAACTTCCATATCCGCCAGCACCATGTCCTGTACGGCTGTATAGTCCCAGTTATCACCCGGTGTGGTCTGGTAGTACCACTTCATCTCACCCGTGTCGGCATCCAGTGCAACAATCGATGAAAGAAACAGGTTATCGCCACCGCCAGGAGAACGAATTGCACGAGTCCAGGGCGAGCCATTCCCTACACCCAGATAAACGTTGTTAAAATCAGGATCGTAAACAATCGAATTCCAGACTGTTCCGCCACCACCTATTTTCCACCATTCGCCACCCTTCCAGGTTTTTGCCGCCATCTCCATTTCAGGATGTTCAAACGGCAACGAAGGATCCCCGGGTACCGTGTAGAAGCGCCATACCTGCTCCCCTGTCTCGGTATCGTACGCGGTGACATAACCGCGAACGCCGTATTCGGCACCGCCATTGCCAATGTAGACCTTGCCATTGGCAACTCTTGGTGCGCCGGTAATCGTATAATCCCTATCTCTGTCGATCAGGGTATTGACCCGCCAGATTTCATTACCGGTTGCTGCATCAAGAGATATTAAATAGCCATCAAGACTCGCAACATAAACCCGTCCTTTGTAAACAGCCACACCCCGATTCACTACATCGCAACACGCCTTGCGTCCCCAGGCACCCGGCACTTTTGGGTCGTACATCCAGAGTTCCTCGCCGGTGACAGCATTAAATGCATGCACTCGACTCCAGGCACTGGATACAAACATCATGTTATCGACAATAATCGGGGTCGATTCGAGCGCCCGATTGCTCCGCATATCAGCAAACCACGCCAGTCCCAGTTCCGATACGGACTCTTTGTTTATCTGGTCAAGTGGCGAGAATCGCTGTTCCTCGTATGTCCTGCCGTAAGCCAACCAGTTGCCCGGTTCGCTGTCGGCACTGTTGATTCGCGCCTCATCAATTAAGCCTACCTTCGATGCAGCTTGCTCGACGGGCACGGGAGTCTCTGCAACCTCTTCTTTAGGCTGTTCTTGTGTTGAAAGAACGATCAGGGTAACAACCGCAACAACGGCTGCCAGGATCAGCAGATTTCTGGAAACTGTATTCATGGCTCTCACTCCTTCCTTTCTTGTTATTCGACGGGGCTAATCGCGCTGGCCGTTCCGCATAGTAATATTATCTGTGATCTGTCTGCAAACCACATGAGATCATAAAAAAACTGAACATAATCCATGTACCCTGAAATTCCCAACAACCCAATTAAGCTGCCACCATGACGAGCCAGAGCTCTTTGCCTAAGATGAGAATTTAGAATCTCTTTACCCTGGGCAGAATGGCACTTGCCTGAGTGATCTTACGTCGTTCCGGTTCCAGGTTTTTGATATCACATCTTGCATGCACTTAGAAGCAACATCCACTAAACACGATCAGGGCAACCTCCTCGAGAGCGAAACCGACTATATAAATCTCGCTACCATCTAATTAAACAACAACAATCGTGAAAGGCTGGTGCTGGCTAACAGAAGTCGCTATGACTACTACATTCTCATATGAGCTATAACCACGACTTTCCAACGGTACTCAAAGCTGCAAAAAAGCATATATAAACCACCATTGATGATGACCTGATGACAATGTATACAGCCTGCATCGACCAACAACCGGATAAAGGGGCTGAGATCACCTGTCATGCTTGAGTCAATAAAGCTCAGGACCGACTACAGCAACTGGTCTCCGGTGAAGGGAGCGAGTTGCCCTGGGTGCCGGATGAAAAGAATCACGTAATTGCAGAGACTCTGCCCCAGGCCACTACCAGAAAATTTGAGATCAAGTCACACCCAGCACAGACCATGAATGTCTGCAGTCCAAAGAACGCCAGGAAACACTTGCCACACCCGTCCACATGATTAACAGCAAACCTTCCAGACTCGCAACGAGTCAATGACACACAATGTACTAACCATCTGCAGTAACAACGGTTAGTATTAATAGCGCAGGTGATGATCAAGTGCATTCCATACACAAGATGTAGGTGGAACGTCGTCTGGATCTCGCTGACATCAATCAAGAATAATGAGAATAAAAATATGTCAATCCAAACAGACCCTGAGACTGGATTAAAAATATTCAATACTCGTGCTGCCAAGGCAACCGAAAAAATTACCGGCAGCGGCTACTCACTGGTTGAAGACGAGTCACTCAAGACACTTCCACCCCCTCCCCCTGGTGCAGTTTTCGATGCTGAGGAGCAGGCGAAATATCGCGAGTTTAAAGAGGCAAGAAAAGGTGCTGCCGACTACATGGCCATGGAGGGTGAGTTCAGCAAGTACCTTGAAGACGTCTATTCATCAGACCCGGTACCCAGAGAAGCACTCACTGACGAATGTGAAATCCTGGTGGTGGGGGCAGGCTTTGCCGGTCTTCTACTCTGGCACAAACTCCGCGAGGCTGGATTTAATGATGTGAGGTTCTGCGAGAAAGGTGGCGATGTTGGAGGAACCTGGTACTGGAATCGGTATCCCGGAATAGCCTGTGATGTCGAGTCCTATAGTTATCTCCCCCTGCTGGAGGAGATGGGTTACGTACCGACGATGAAGTTCGCCTCGGGATTCGAAATTATGGAGTACTGCCAAAACATGGCTGAGAAATTCAACTTCTATGATCACTGCCTTTTCCACACGACGGTTGAAAAAACCGCTGGGATGAAGCAACTGGAAGATGGACTGTCTCAACAGACCGCGGTGATCAAATGCGAGCAAGGTTTGTGGTCCTTGCCAACGGTATTCTGACAACACCAAAACTGGCCAGAATCGGCGGTATGGAGAAATTTAAAGGGGATTCTTTTCACACTTCCCGCTGGAACTACACTGTCGATTTGAAAGACAAGACTGTCGGTATTATTGGTACGGGTGCGACGGCCGTTCAGGTTGTCCCGGAACTCGCGAAAATTGTAAAAGAACTCTACGTCTTCCAGCGCACGCCTTCTTCTATTGACGTTCGTGATCAGCGCGAAACCACCGAGGAGGAGATCAATACCTGGCGCAAGGAACCAGGCTGGGCTAAAGCCAGACGGGCGAGGTTCGCCAGAATATCTGAAGGCCGAACCGCATTGAAAGCGAACGACGACTACCTGGCGGGTAAGGTCGATGATTTCAAAGTGCGCAAAGTGTACTCGAAAGAGTTATCCCCGGAACAGCTGACCCAGAAGCAGCTGGACACCAACTACCGCATCATGGAGCAAATTCGTGCCCGGGTTGACGCCATCGTTGAGGATCCTGAAACCGCAGCCGCACTGAAACCCTATTACCCATACGGGTGCAAAAGACCGACTTTTCACGATGAGTATCTGCCAGCTTTTAACAAGTCCCATGTAAAACTCGTCGACACCGCACCTCGAGGTGTCAGTCAGATAAATGAAAAGGGTGTTGTACACGACGGGACCGAATATCCACTGGATGTGCTGATTTACGCGACAGGATTTCAATGGATGGCAACTTCAACATTTAACATGATTACTGGTCGCGATGGAATTTCACTGACTGAAAAGTGGCAGTCACAGGGGACAAAGACATTCCTTGGCCTACACAGCAACGGCTTTCCTAATCTGTTTATCATCTCCGGACCTCAAGGTGGGGGCGGTAGTTTCAACTTCACAAATGCGATCGAAGAGCACGGTGATTACGTCGTCTGGATGCTCTCAACCATGCGCGAGCGAGACGCTGGTATTGTTGATGTCAGGAAAGAACCAGAAAAGAAGTATGCAGAGCACTGTCGGATTGCCGACATAAACAGCGCACCCTTACGGGATTGTATTTCCTACTACAACGGACACGGAGACGCTGAACCCGGCAGCCTTGCCTACTACGGCGGAGGTCACTGGCACAAATTCCGAATCGCGGCACAGGAAACCCTGGATCCCTATATTTTTGAGCCTGTCCGTGACTAGGAATCTGCTGGACCGCTGATTATCTGGAGAGGAGCAGCATGTCTGAAGATATCGTCGATGTACTGATTATCGGGGCTGGTGCTTCCGGTGCAGCTATGGCATGGAGCCTTGCAGACACACGCATGAGAATTCTCTGCCTGGAACAGGGTGGCTGGATCAATCCCGCGGAGTATCCAGCGACAAGGAAGAACTGGGAGAGACCTCCTTCCCGGGACTTTCACATCAACCCCAATGTGCGTCAACTCAAGACTGACTATCCGATCAATGATGAGAACTCACCCATTTCCGTCGTCAATTTCAACGCGGTGGGTGGGAGTACCATTCTCTATGCTGCCCATTTTCCGCGCTTTCACCCTTCTGATTTCAGGGTCAGAACACAAGACGGCGTCGCTGATGACTGGCCGATCAGCTACGAGCAGCTTGAGCCTTTCTATGCCGAAAATGATCGCATGATGGGCGTATCAGGTCTGCCGGGTGACCCTGCATATCCACCGAAAAATCCTCCTCTTCCACCCCTGCCTTTAGGTCGTGTCGGGGAAACCGTCGCCAGGGGATACAACAAACTTGGCTGGCACTGGTGGCCATCAGACAGCGCCATTACTTCTCGACAATATGAGGGTCGCGATCAGTGTATTAATCTCGGTGCATGCACGTCAGGCTGCCCTCAAGGTGCCAAGGCGAGTGTCGATGTAACTTACTGGCCGGAAGCACTGAGGAAAGGCGTTGAAATCAAAACCCACTGCAGAGTGCGTGAAATAACCGTTGACAAGAAAGGCATGGCAACAGGTGTCATCTACTTTGACGAAGATGGTAACGAATGCAGGCAACGCGCCGAGGTCGTAGTGCTGGCATGCAACGGCGTCGGCACACCCAGACTGCTCCTAAATTCAACGTCTGAAATGTTCCCGGACGGACTGGCAAATCGCAGCGGTCTCGTTGGACACAACCTAATGTTCCATCCTACCGGCGGCGCACAAGGGCTGTTCGAGCAACCGCTTGATGGACATATGGGACCTCAGGGATGTTGCATCCTCAGTCATGAGTTTTACGAAACGGACCTCGCCCGGGATTATGTCCGCGGGTACACGATGCAGATTACAAGAAGCACTGGGCCTGTTGTAACTGCCCTAACAGGAACGAGAAACGGTGACATACCCTGGGGTGCCGCGCATCACGATGCCTTCGCCGGTCGATTCGATCATACTGCCAGTGTCGGCATCTTGTGTGAGGATTTACCGGAGGATCACAACCGTGTAACCCTTGATCCGAACCTGGTGGATTCCGACGGCATCCCGGCGCCAAAGATTGACTATCGGATCAGTGAAAACAGCATGAAGATGTTGAAGCATGGTCAGGAGAGGGCCAGGAAGGTTCTGGCGGCTGCCGGCGCAAAAGAAATCCGCACATACGGCCCTGCGAGACTCGCGGGCTGGCACCTGATGGGGACCGCACGGATGGGTTCAGACCCGGGCAATTCAGTTGTCAACGACCGGGGACGCTGTCACGATGTTCGTAATCTGTTCATTGTCGATGGCAGCATATTTGTGACTTCAGCTTCCGTGAATCCGACCAGCACGATTCAGGCACTTGCTTTGTACGTGGCAGATTCGATGAAAAGAAATCTTGCGAATCTGTTTGATTAGTTATCCAAGGGGTTTGGGATGCACCCCGGCATTCGCGTCGCCTGGACAACCGCTTGAACTCGTTAGGAACACACCAGGGACGTAAAGAGTTGTGTGTTCCGAAATACTCTCATAGAGTGTTAACCTTGGCATAATCCCTGTAAGCAAGGAATTAAAATGCGACTTACCCAATTAACAGGAAATATTCTGATAATGATCCTATTGGGATGTGGCAGTTACAATGCGTTCTCGGATAACAAGGACATGACTATGGAAGACCCAGCAGTAGAAGGGGTGACATTTCGATTCATCGAGACAAACGGTATTCGCATGCGTGTCGCCGAAGCAGGTGACGATGGTCCGCTTGTGCTTCTGGCTCACGGCTGGCCGGAGTCCTGGTATTCATGGCGACACCAGATTCCCGCTCTGGCTGGCGCAGGATTTCGAGTCGTGGTTCCCGAGATGCGAGGTTATGGTCAGACCGATGCACCTGAAGCGGTGGATGACTATGACATCGTGCACCTTGCCGCAGATATGGTTGGTGTACTGGATGCCCTCGGCGAGGAAAAAGCAACTATGGTCGGGCACGACTGGGGCTCGGTGGTTGCCTACAGCAGCGTATTGCTGCATCCGGATCGATTCTCAAGCCTGGTGCTGATGAGCGTGCCTTACAGCGGCCGGGCTGCCGAGGATCCCATGGATTCCATGAAAGCTGGATTTGGTGACAATTTTTTCTACATCCTCTATCACAATGAAGCAGGAGGAGTCGCAGAGAAAGAATATGACAGTGATCCGCGTGGATTACTGAGCCGACTCTATCTGTCACCTGACTCGCCTCGCGAAGATCCTGTCATCACTGATCCAAAGCGTGCTGCAGGCGGCTGGATTCCACGCCTCGGTGCAGCGAAAGAGTTACCAGACTGGTTAACGCAGACGGATCTTGACTACTATGTGGCGCAGTTTGAGAAACCGGATTTCGCGGTGGCGTCAATTATTACCGGAACTTCCAGAGGAACTGGAAGATCACTGAACATCTCTCTGGTGCGAAGATAGAAGTACCTACCCTATTTGTAGCGGGTGAACAGGATATGGTAATCGGCGGCGCCAACGCCGAGACGTTGAAGGGCATGATGGGTAATTTTATCCCTGACTTGAGAGACGTTGTTCTGGTGCCGGATATTGGGCACTGGATTCAACAGGAAGAACCCGCTGCAACCAATAAAGCCCTTCTGGAATTTCTGCGGGGTCTTTGAATCAATTTGCCGGACAGGATTCTTATCGGAGAAGGCACGTAGACGAGACAACTCACCCTGATCGGGTCATCAAGATCAATAACGCGCAAAATGTTCGTGATCTCGGCGGTTATACCACCAATGACGGCAGGCAAACCCGCTGGGGCAGCCTGGTTCGTTCCGGGGACATGGATCAGTTGACAAAGGCTGATCAGGATTTCCTTATCGACTACGGTATTAATACTGTTATTGATCTGAGAATGAAGTGGGAGATCGCCGATGCACCTAACGTTTTCTCCAGGTCGCAGCGAGTCAATTTCGTCATGCATGATTTCTGGGGTGACCGCTTCGACGACTACCGCTCAAAGCGAAAGAAAGTCGCGCCAGAGGTAAAACTGTCAGACCTTTATTGCAGTGGACTGATCGAGTCGGGCTTTATCATGGCTGATATTATGCGGACCATTGCAGACAGTCTAAACAACGGTTTCGCATTTCAGTGCCGTTCAGGCAAAGACCGGACCGGTATGGTTGCGGCGATCCTGCTGGCAGTCGCTGGTGTTCCAAATGATGTCATTTGCGCTGACTACGCTCTGACGGCTTCTCTTGTTGAAACAGACAAGAATGTGGATCCCAAGCAACCGGGCATGTATCTGAAGGGCTGCTCTCCTCAAACCATGGCCCTGACGCTTGAATTTCTTGCCGGGCGGTTTTCAAGCATTCCTGGCTATCTGCTCCACCTGGGCGTCACCGAGGCACAGATTGATCGCATTCGTGACAAGATTCTGGACTGATCAGAAATCATTCCGGACTCAGGCACGAATGCAATTGATTAAGACTGTCCATCAGGCAAATGAGGCTAGTCGCTCCTTGATGATTTCGTCAGCACCATCGACGATTCTATCGATCAGTTCCTGGCAGGTTGGGATATCGTGGATCAGACCAGCGACCATGCCGCAACTCCAGGCACCGACGTCCATCGTACCTTCCTGCATGATCTTCGGATAAACACCCCCGACCTGTTCTGCAATATCTTCAATGCCGAGACTGTCACCTTTCTCTTTCTCAACCGCCATGATCTTCTCAACAGCGACATTATTCATTACTCGTTCGGTATTTCGCAGTGAACGCATGATAAGCCGGGTATCGAGTTCACTCGCATTAACAATGGCTTCCTTCACGTTCTGGTGGACGGGAGCTTCCGTGGTGGCAATAAATCTCGTCCCCATATTGATACCATCGGCACCAAGCGCCAGTGCCGCTACCAGTTGCTGTGCATTACCGATCCCACCTGAGGCGACGAATGGAATACTCAGCTCTTCAGCTGCACGTGGCAGCAGAATCATGTTTGGGATATCGTCCTCACCGGGATGACCGCCACATTCAAAACCATCTACGCTCACGGCATCGCAGCCAATATTCTCGGCTTTGAGTGAATGACGGACCGAGGTGCATTTGTGAATGACCTTGATATCAGCACCCTTCAACACCGGCATGAAGGACTCAGGACTCCGCCCCGCTGTTTCTACTATCTTTACGCCACCTTCGATGGTGGCCTGTATATATCCCGGATAGTCTGGCGAAGCGAACCCCGGCAGAAAAGTAAGATTGACGCCAATTGGTTTATCGGTCATTTCCCTGCAACGTGCAATCTCCTTTGCCAGATCATCGGGACTCGGCTGCGTCAGGGCGGTGATTATCCCGAGACCACCTGCATTGGATACGGCTGCCGCCATCTCTGCCAGGCCAACATAGTGCATGCCTCCCTGAATAACCGGATGTTCTATCCCGAATAGTTCAGTAATTCGTGTTTTCATTTCGTGCCTCCGCGAAGGTCGGTAATTTCAAAAAGTAGGCAACAATACCATGGTTCGACAGTAATCTGGATTCAGATTTGAGCTGACTAAAATAGCACTTGCTTGAGCAATGTTCGCTTTAATCCGCGCCAATCGAGATAGCCACCCAGGTGGCTCACACGATTAACGCCGCGGGTTTTAACCCCTGCAGTAAATCTCATTCCTCCCCGAAGACTATTTCAGACTTCCCGAAGCCCATCAATAATCGACCGGCGCACTGCACTGAATGCCGGAATGGCACCACCAATCACACCCAGCATCGCGGCAAGCGAAATCCCAATAACAAGAAGCTCCTGTGTCACCATGAAGTCAAAGCTGACCTTCATAAAGGAGCCGCCAGCGGTTGATACCCGGTATCCATTAAAGAACAGATAGGTGGTTCCAGCACCAATGACACCGCCTAACAACGACAACGTCAGCGCTTCCAGAACCACCGTAAAAAATATGGCCATGGGTCTGAATCCCAGCGCTTTGAGGGTCGCGATCTCTAGTCTACGAGCAGCGATGGCTGCGTACATCGTGTTGAGTGCGGCAAATATTGCGCCGACAGACATGATGACTGCTATCAGGATACCAACCGACTGAATCAACTGTGTGGTCTGTTTGGACTGGGCACTGTAGTAATCGGATTCCCGTATCGCCCTTGCGGTGAGTCGACGATCATCCTCCAGCTGCTCCACTAAAAAATCGAAGTCGTGTTCCGATTCAAGCTGAACTAGTGCAGAAGAAAATGTTGGTCCACGATTGTGGAGACCGGCGAGCAATCGTTCGTCTGCCCAGATTTCAGACTCATAGGCACCTCCTGCGGCGGTGAAGTGACCAACAACCTTCCAGTCAGTTCCCCTGATGGGCGTAATATCACCGACAGAGAGTCCCAGAAGTCTCTCTGCCACACTCGCCCCAGCCAGCAGCTCCAGTTTCCCGGAATCGGGTCTGCGTCCTTTAGAAATCTTCACTTCCGGGCGAACCCGAAAGGAATCTTCACTGATCCCGCGCATGGGGACACTTGCCAACTGGTCGCTGCCAATTTCTTTCAATTTGACCGTGACATAGGTCTCCATGGCCGCAAGTGGCTTGTCATCGACACGGGCAATGCCGGGTTTTCTACTGATGATCGGAAACTCATCGATGTTCGTGCCACCGCTAAGCTCCAGTAATGCGCCAGATCTAAGAAGCAGTGCTCGATCTGTTCTGCCGGTCTTACCCAGTGTCTCTTCATACCCATGTGCCATGGCGAGCAATGACACCAGTACCGCCACCACACCAGCAATACCAACCACGACGACCAGGGACGCTCCAGATCTATCCGGCAGACTTTTCAGGTTGATTAGAGACAAGGCACTGATTAGCCGGGCTATTTTCATCGTCAGGTTCTCCGCAACGAGTCGACGATACTGGCCCGCTTTGCCTGCAAAGCGGGTTGCAAACCAACGATGACACCCATCAGAACCGCAACCATAAATGCCGAGGCGACAACGTCTTGTGTCACTCTGATTGGTCCGAACTGATTAGCACCCAATCCACTGATATAGATTGAGAGACATATGGCGACAACAATGCCGATCACTGTGCCGAGAACGGTGATGGTAACCGACTCGCCAAAAACCAGGAGCAGGATCGTCCAGTCGCGATAACCCAGGGTTTTGAGAATCGCCATCTCAGGAATCCTGTCACGAATGGCTTGTGACATGGTGTTGGCAGTCAGCAATAGTATGGTAAAGAAGACTGCAGTGAGAACCGAGTTAACTATCAGACCAATATCACCGAGCTGTCTGGCAAAGTTCAGAAAATAGTCGCGTTCAGATGATGTCTCGGTTTCATTTGGTGAGTTAGCAAACAATGCATCTACCCTTCTGATCAGAGCCGCGGACTGCTCGGGTTCTTCTACACCTAGAATGATATTACCGACCAGACCATTGGCAAAGGCTCGGTACTCATCGAAATAGTCGAAGCGAAACAAGAACCGAGGCGCATCAATTGTCTCATCGTCTGTCTCAATAATCCCAACCAGGTCAAACTCCCAGTGTCTGAAGTCTCTGTTCATCCATATGCTCGGGATCAGAGGAATTTTGTCTCCCACCCTAAATTCAAATTCCTCCGCGATTGATCTGCTGACAAGTGCGGCGGTCCGGATATTGAGAAAGTCCTTTTTTTCCTTCTCCGTCAGCAACAACTCCGGATACAGCTCAAGATATTCCTCCGGTGTTACTGCATATTGAGCAAATGTGTTCTCCGGATCTTTATATGTTCCGGCAAACCATGTCTGGGTTGTGACGGAGGTAACTCCTTCGAGTTGTCGGATTTGAGAAACGTGTCCTACCGGCAACATATCGCTGAGGGAATGTTTCGGTGAAACCACCAGGCGATTGTTACCGGGTAGATTGGCACCGGAATCGAAGACCAGCCCAACAGGTCGCAACAGACCGTAAAGGGTAAAGGCGACCGAAATCGACAATACGGTAAGCACCACCCGAATGGTGTTGCGTCTTAAACCGGAAAAGATTAACCAGAGATACTTCATATCTTAAGTCTACCCAAGTACGGGATGATTAAGCCATCCCCGGTGTATCCTGTTATTGCGCGAATGCGATACGTGCTAGCATACTTTCATGTGGAAAATGACCCTCAAGCAGAGACGCCGCCATAGTGCACTGGTTGCTGAACTCGATGTACTAAAACGCAACCCATATTCCCAGGTACCCAAGGGATACACGTTTGGTGAGAATGAGGAAGAAGATAAGAAGTACAACGACGCATTCGAAACCCTGAAGTCACTGGTTGAGCAATTACATGAACTGGAGGTTGCAGTCCGTGATGGCGGCTGAGGAGAGGTGCAGAGATCCATCATTGGCTGTCTTTTTCTATCGCTTAAAGGCAGGTCTTTCCCGATAAGTTGACGCTCGCCACAGCCACTCCACTGGTCCGAATCGATATCGCTTCAACCAAAACTGGCTGAACCAGAGCTGGAAAAACCAGATTCCAATAACAATCGGATATAGCGACGCACGATTCAGTTCACCCACCAGTGCTAATCCCGTGCCGGTGAAAATCAGCGCACAAATAATCGAGTGCATCAGATAGTTGGTCAGCGCCATCCGCCCCACGCTCGCCAGCCATCCTCGTAAGGGGGTAAGCACGTCACGATGAGTTAGCCATACGAGCAGACCAATATAACCGATCGCCATACCAAGTCGGCCAATATGATAAGTTGGCTGCATCTGTGCAAATATGCTGAAGAGATCAAATTCACTCGTAATGGCACCACTGACCTCGTAGCCATTCACAAGAAGACCAGTGGAAAATCCTGCCAGCATCAATTTGATATAAAAACCAGCAGCCTTCTCTCCCTGAAATATTCCCGCCTTATAAAACGCCATCCCCAACAACATCATGGCAAGCGCATCCCAGATGATGATCATCGGTAAATTTACAGAAAGCATCATGTTGGTCTTTTTCGCATTCCATGAAAATGCCGATAAATAACTTTCCCTTCGCGCCGAGAGCTCCCCGGCGATGGCTTCATCGGTAGGTTTGTAATCCTTAACGAACTCCGTCCATTGTTCCGCCCCCAACAGGACTCCCTGGTCAAGAGAATCAGGATTTTCGGCTTGCATGACGATTTCAGATGCCTTGTATGCCTCACCCAGTGCCAATCTAATCAGCCCGTAAAACCCTGACATTATCAATATCAAAACACCCGCCATGATAATCAATGATCGGACACTGATATTGCGCACCCAATATAGAAGCGCACCAGCCAATGCATAGGTCACCAGGATGTCGCCATTCCAGAGAAGAAGGTAGGCATCGATCAGGCCGAAGGTCAGCAGCCCCAGGGTACGTTTATAGTGCAGTGATCCACTCTTGGCTCTGGCCCCCGTTGTAAAAAGCACCACACCAGCACCAAACAACATGGAGAACAGGCAACGCATCGCACCCTCGGCAAAGAGCTCGACGGTAGCATAGGTAAAAAGATCCAGACCGGATCCAGCAGACAGATCGAATCCCGGATTTGGGTAGGAAGCTGAATGAAGCCCAAACCCCAGAATATTCAGCAGCAGGATACCAAGCAGTGCGAAGCCTCTTATAACATCCAGTGATTCAATTCGATTGGTTTCATCAATTGGCTGCAATAATAACCCCTCTTGCTATCGCGCTCGCCCCGGCTTCTGCCAACTACAGTAACCAGACGTTTTGCTATTTTACAGCATATTAAGATCCAGTCTCATTAAAAGCTCCCGAACCAGCCTGCAGTGAGGACAGCCCTCGAACTCATTCAGCATCAGTTTTTCTTCGGTTTCCCGGTGGTTTGATTGGCTGTGAGCCCCATTCGTAGCCTCATCAGCGAGGTCATCGTCGAAAATATCAGGTTCAGGTTGCGCAGAGCCACATTCGTACTCATTTGCCCTTTAATCGCCGGGCTACTGCCTGCTCAGACGCCCTCAAACCTGCTTTTAACTTCCTTCCCCAATTCAATAAAAGCAATTTGATGAGATCGATCGTACAAGCTACTTAAGCCACTTTCTTCAGGATCCATAACAATGCTTGACATTTTGCCAATTTTGAGTGATTTTGGTCATGCGGACTAAAAGAAATACTAATAAAGTTCTCCAAAATCATTAGAATAGAAAGACAAACAACAGGGGACACATTAATGAAGATTTTGTTGGAGCGTTGCAGCTTCTGCGTCTTTTCTGCGGCTTTTATATTAAGCATTCCTGCAGTTTTTGCTGCTGAGGATGAAAGTAGCTCAAAGCGCCTTGAAGAAGTGGTTGTCTACGGCCAGAAGGTCGAAGCAACAGTATCAGACACATCCATTGCCATTACCGCTCTCGATGAAGACTTCCTGAAAGACATGGGAGTCCAGGGACCGAATGAAATGGTAAATTTCATACCTGCTACGACCCGTACCGACTGGGATATCAAGATTCGTGGTGTTGGTCGTAACTTCCGAGGCCTGGGAGGTGATCCCGGCGTTGGAACTTACTACAACGGCATCTATTCATCAGATTTCGGTATTGCTGCAACGGAAGGTGGCCTATACGACATCCAACGCATCGAAGTGCTGCGGGGTCCGCAAGGCACCCTGTATGGTCGAAACTCGATTGGCGGCGTCCTTAACTACGTGACCAATCAACCGGACCATGATGAATTTGGCGCTCAATTTCGCATGATGCTTGGTGACCTGG
>FUWD013290661.1_pt3 | contig 14483 bp, 18 predicted proteins | sample 1063281 | NCBI WGS metagenome assembly FUWD01 (sample SAMEA79048168, study PRJEB19326) | metagenome | biome: marine | reverse complement strand
ACAAGGAAAGGCCATTTAGTAGAAGGTAACGATGGTGGGTTAAATATTTCTTATGATGATGGTGAACATTGGATTAAATTAAATTCGCCATCGGTAGGGCAGTTTTATGCTATTCATGCAGACAATCAAAAACCATACAATGTTTACGGTGGCTTGCAAGACAATGGTGTTTGGACAGCCTCTCACAATTCAAAAATGAATAATAGGTGGCATCAAACAGGTCAAAACCCATATACATCAATCATGGGGGGTGACGGAATGCAAGTTCAAGTAGATGATAGAAATCCATCGATAGTATATACGGGTTCTCAATTTGGAAATTATTTAGATTGGATAGAGATAAAGGAGAAAGAACCTATATTCAACCGAAACATACGTTAGGGGAAGCGCCTTATAGATTTAATTGGCAAACCCCAATTCTTTTATCAAAACACAACCAAGATATTTTATACCTGGGAAGTAATAAATTACATAGAAGTTTAGATAAAGGGGATTCTTGGGAAGCTATTTCCAATGATTTAACTACTGGAGGGAAAAAAGGGAATGTTGCTTATGGAACATTAACTACCATATCTGAATCTCCATTTCAATTTGGGTTATTATACACAGGTTCTGATGATGGCTACGTTCACATGTCTAAAAACGGTGGTGGATCTTGGGAGCGTATTTCAAACTCTTTTCCAAAAGGCTTGTGGGTAAGTAGAGTTATTGCTTCAGAGCATAAAAAAGAACGAGTATATGTTACCTTAAATGGGTATAGATCTGATGATTTTACAGTGTATGTCTATAGATCTGATGATTATGGGAAAACTTGGGAGAATATTTCTAACAATATTCCAACATCACCTGTAAACGTAATTCGTGAAGATTCTGAAAATCCAAATTTATTATATGTTGGAACAGACAATGGTGCTTATGCTTCATTTAATCAAGGTAAAGAGTGGTTCCCTTTTCACAAAGGATTGCCCAATGTAGCCGTTCATGATTTAGTTATTCAGCCTTCAGCTAAGCATTTAATTTTAGGAACACATGGAAGGAGTTTATATAAAGCAACTATTGCTCCACTTCAAATGATGACCTCAGAGGTCATGGCAAAAGAAGCACATATCTTTCCAATTTCAACAATTAAAAAAAATAGATCATGGGGGAATTCATGGGGGAGATGGTCATCGCCATTTATTCCAAAAATTTCAATTCCATATTATTTAAGTAGTTCAAGAAAAGTAACAATAAACATATTTAAAGATGAGTTACTTGTAGCTTCAATAGTTAAAGATTCAGATGAGGGTTTTAATGAGTTTAGTTATGATCTTTCTTTTTCTGAAAAAGGCCGAAAAGCATATTTAACAAAGTTCAAAGAGCAGTCATTAAAAGCCGCTAAAAATGGCACATATTTTTTGCCTAAAGCAGTCTACACTGTTAAAATAGAATCGTCTACTGGAGTTTTTGAAATTCAGTAGTCGATTAGGCTATGAGTTGCTGTGGGACTAATTTTTTAAGAAGTTTATTATTTTAGTCTGATAAATCTTGAACAGGTTGCAGTACTCCGACAAAACTCCCACTTATAGTACCGGAGTCAAGAGTTTCAAATGAATAGGTTAAAGTATATTTATCATATTGTAAATCTCCTATAGCATAAACATCATCTAATCTTTGTATTGTTAAACTTCCAGAATTAATTTGATTTTCACTTATAACGTCTGCACTATTTACAGAATAGAATGGAACTACCATATTTGTTGATATCCTTACTTCATTAAGAGATGGATCTGAAGTAGTTAACTCGAAAGGATAGGTTCCTTCAGCTAATTCTGTAGCAGAAGTTGATGTAATATTAAAAATTACTGACTGATTTGTTCCTCTTATATAACAACAAGAAAATCCACGATAACTTCTGAACCTCAAAGCTCCATTTAATAAGATAATTTTGTAATTACTTTCATTTGTTCCATCATCTGGCGATGTCATATATCCATTAGAAATAGAATAATCAGTTCCGTTAATTATAAATTCAGCATCAGGTGTAGGAAATTGATTATCTGACTGTATTGCTGATGGAAAGTCGACGTTGTCTTCAAAGCAAGATAGCAATGCAAGAGAGACTATAAATACAATTAGCAAGTTTATTTTTTTCATTGTTCATTTTTTTCTTAATACTGGTAATTCAGTCGTGTCCTATTAGATTAAAATTTATAACCAATTCCAACATGCATTCCAACATTATAGGGTGAGTATTTGTTATTGAGGTCTTTATAAGTATTATAATGTTTTTTATACATTACAGCTGAATTAAACACCAATCGGTTAGAAAGGTGATATTCAAGATCTAATCCAATATTTAGCGAAGTGCTAGTTGTTAATACATTACTTGCTTTACCAATTTTTCTAGAAAACATATTTGTTTTTGCTCGAATTTCGTTTTTATTTAAATAAAGAAAACTAAATCCACCAACAATATTTGTATTAAATTTTGAATCTCCAAACATTCTATATTTTAATTCAAAAGGCATTTCCATATAAACAATGGTTTGGGTTAAGTTAGCACTTTCAGAGCCCCCTATTTCAGGAGTATTTGAAAATCGAACCTCGACCCCTGGATTGTAAATAATATTAGTTGGATTTACATCCGGTATAAATTCCGATAAAAATAAGTCTTCAGTGAGAAAACGCAACTCTTTTGAAAAAACACCTGTTTGAATAGAAATTCTATTAGTGGCTCTAAACACAACATTAAAACCGTAAGTACTTGATATTAAACCATAAGATTTGTTATCATCAAAATATTCGTTAGGATAAGTTACTGCTCTAAGTGTTCCTAGTGTTGAAACATTTTTTGAAAATCTACCTGAATTTGAAATTCCAAAAACAGGAATAACATTCCATCTTCTACGTTTTTCTTTATTAAATTTTGCTACATCAATAGAGTCTTTTTTCTTAATTAGTTTTTTCTTTTCTTTCTTGAGATCATTTTTCAAATCATCCACTAAATTATCAAGATTGTTTACTAGTGAGTCAATTTTTTTTACTTGTTTTTCAACAACCGTATCCTTAACCTTTTCTTCAAAAAAAGTTGTTTCTTTTGAGGGTTTATTATTTTGATCAGATAATGATGCGAAAGATTTTTTAGAGTAATTTTTTTTATATTTTTTTGGAAAACTCGCTTCATGCAAATCAGATTTCTTTGTTGTGAGTGGCAACATTTTTTCTGGGCTTTTCTTTTGAGGTAAAGAAATGAGCTTTTCTTGAGAAGTTGCTTTCTGAATTTTAATTGTAGGGGTTTTTTCTATTTTTGAAAATAAAAAAATATAACCGGTTAAGCTTATTAGACACACCCCAAAAAACATGGACAAAAATCGCAAGAGTTGCTTTCTCTTTAGTTCAGCTTCAACAGCAAACCATATTTCTTTTGGTACATTGGGTTTAGCCCCATTTATTTTATTACGAAATAACTTGTCTATGTCTATTTTCATAACTATTAATTTTTGAATTATTAATCTTATTTTGAAGTAATTTTCTTGCTCTAAATAAATTTGACTTTGATGTTCCTATAGAAATATTCAATACCTCTGAAATTTCTTGATGTGAATAACCATCCAATACATACAGATTAAAAACAAGTTGGTATTTTGGGGGTAACTCGTTAATTAATGAAAGCAGAAAAGAAAGAGAGATATTTTCTTCATCAACGTCTACTGTTATCTCCTCTTCAGTTAATTGATTTTCTTCAATCTTATCAAATTTTAAAATAGATTTTTTTCTAAATTTTTGTAAAGCAACATTAACTGTAACTCTTTTTGCCCACCCCTCGAAAGAACCTTTATGCTTAAATTTTTTAATGTCTTTAAAAATCACTATAAAACTGTCTTGAAGCGTATCTTGTGCATCTTGATACGTTCTAGAATATTTTAAACATACTAGGAATAATTTATCTGCAAATAAGCTGTAAATTTTTCCTTGTGCGCTTAAGTTCTGTTTGCAGCACTTTTTTATGAGAACTTCTAAATCAATAACTATTTAATTTTTAGGTTGTAAAATTATTATCAATAACGGTTCTTAAATTAAGAAGCTCTCTATAAAAAACATAATCATTCTTTTTCATAAATTTTTTAATTCGATAATTAACCACCAATTAGTTCTGCGGTCAAAATTGACCACTTAGATTCAGGTAGTTGTGCACTTGCTTTATGTCCAAACAAAATTATAATTTTGTCATCTTTTAAAATCATTTGGTGAATGGCTTTTGTTCCCCCCTCACTGTCTAGGTTGGTTTCAATTTCTTCAAATGTATTGGTATTAGTGTTAAACACTCCTACAAAAGATGTTTTTTCACCGCTATATAATCCTTTATGTCCTGCGACAAGAATCATTTCCTTGTATTTATGTACAAAAGTAACATCTGCTTTTACAGTCATACTAAATTCTTCATAACCTTGAGGGGTATTTAAGGGGTAGATGTATATTTTATTTGTTGCTTCCCAGTCTTCGTACAAAGCACCTCCAAATACATGTAATTTCTCATTAACTACCGCTCCACTGGCACCTATCATAGTTTCGGGAGTATTAATAAACTCCTCAAATTGATTCCCTGTAATATTACCTTTTAGTTTTCTAATTTTTTGTTTTCTGAAGTTGTTCCGTCAACACGATACCCTCCTATAATGTAGGTTTCATTATTATGTGTAGCTATTCCAAATTTACTAAGAGTAAAATTATTTCCATAGGATTTTTCACCTGCGTATTCAAAGTTTGAATCATAAAACTTTATTTCAGTTCCACCAATAGATACTAATGTGTCGTTAATAATTGTTAATTGTTTGGTTATGAAGCCACCTGGAGTCACGTTTCTTCGAGTTAATTGGTAAGAATCTAAGTTCAATTTAAAAGCTTCTTCTTCAGTGGTAGTTCCAGAAGGTTCATTTTCTCTACAGGTAATAAATAAACTATTGTTATTTGATGAGTATGTCATCCCAATATGAGGGCCGCCTAAAAGGTTATCCTCAAAAGAATAGACTTCTTGGAATAAAAGACTAGATACTAACACGAGCTCTTCTTCAGGTTCTGATATAGGTTCCGAAATTAGATCTTCGTTGTTAGACTCACAATTAAAAAGTAAAATTGTGGTTGCAAAAAGTAAAAAAAGATTATTTATATTTTTCATATTCATAGGGTTTTTATGTTATTATAACCTTAAGGTGAACAAGTTTTTAAAAGGTTGCGTTAGCGTTTAAAAAAATTAAAATACTAGTATGCAGAGGTTCCTAGAGAGTTAATTATAATCATTCTAAATACCTACTAAAATACTTTTTGTGGTTTGGTCAGAAAACGATTGCGTTGTACCTTTGCGTTCATAATAAAATGAACCATATAATGAGTGGAATCTTAAGTTCTTCAATAGGTAGAAAGTTTGCTATGGCAATTTCAGCACTCTTTCTAATGATATTTCTTCTACAACACTTTGCTATTAATATTCTTTCTGTATTTAGTCCAGACACTTTTAATGAAGTGTCTCACTTTATGGGTACTTTTTGGGTAATACAATATGCATTACAACCGGTATTAATTTTCGGTGTTGTTTTTCATTTTGTAATGGGTTTTGTGTTGGAAATTAAAAACACAAAAGCACGTCAAATAAAATATGCAGTAAATAATGGAGGAGCAAATTCTTCTTGGATGAGTAGAAATATGATTTGGAGCGGATTAGCAATTCTAGCATTTGTAGTGCTACACTTTATAGATTTTTGGATTCCAGAAATTAATATAAAATACATACAAGGAGACATGAGTGGGATGCACAATGGTGAGTTTAGATATTTTCATGAGTTAGTTGAAAAATTTCATAATCCACTTCGTGTTGGCGCATACTGTTTAGCATTTGTTTTTTTAGCACTCCATTTGTTACATGGTTTTGAGTCAGCATTTCAATCAGTAGGCGCAAATAATAAATACACAAAAGGATTGAAAAACTTTTCAAAAATATATGCTATAGGGATTCCTGCAGGCTTTATTTTTATTGCATTGTTTCATCATTTAAATCAAATTTTATAGGATGGCATTAGATTCAAAAATACCTCAAGGACCACTTGTAGACAAGTGGACAAAACATAAAAACGACATCGATTTAGTTAATCCAGCAAATAAACGATTAATAGATGTTATTGTTGTTGGAACTGGCTTAGCCGGAGGTTCTGCAGCAGCAACGTTAGCTGAATTAGGCTATAATGTAAAAGCATTTTGCTTTCAAGATTCTCCAAGAAGAGCACATTCTATTGCAGCACAAGGAGGAATAAATGCAGCTAAAAATTACCAGGGAGATGGAGATTCAACCTACAGATTGTTTTACGATACAGTTAAAGGAGGAGATTATCGTTCTCGTGAAGCCAACGTATATCGTTTAGCAGAGGTTTCTGCAAATATTATAGATCAATGCGTAGCACAAGGAGTTCCTTTTGCTCGTGATTATGGAGGATTATTAGACAACAGATCATTTGGAGGTGTATTGGTTTCAAGAACATTTTATGCCAAAGGTCAAACTGGGCAACAATTATTGTTAGGAGCTTATTCTGCGATGAATCGTCAAATTGGTCGTGGAAAAATAAAAATGTACAACAGGCATGAAATGCTAGATGTTGTGATTGTAGATGGAAAAGCTAGAGGAATTATAGCTCGTAATTTAGTAACAGGTGAAATAGAAAGACACTCAGCTCATGCAGTAGTTTTAGGAACAGGAGGGTATGGAAACGTATTCTTTTTGTCTACAAATGCTATGGGGTCTAATGTAACAGCAGCTTGGAGAGCTCACAAAAGAGGAGCGTATTTTGCAAATCCTTGTTATACACAAATTCACCCAACCTGTATTCCTGTTTCAGGAGATCATCAATCTAAGTTAACATTGATGTCAGAATCGTTAAGAAACGATGGTAGAATATGGGTACCAAAACATAAAAAAGATGTTGAGGCTATTAGATCCGGTAAATTAAAGCCGACCCAGTTAGCAGAAGAAGATAGAGATTATTACTTAGAAAGAAGATACCCTGCTTTCGGTAATTTGGTTCCTCGTGATGTTGCCTCAAGAGCGGCTAAAGAACGTTGCGATGCTGGTTTTGGAGTGAATGCTACAGGTGAAGCAGTATACTTAGATTTTGCAGCAGCTATTATTAGGTATGGAAAAGAAAAGGCGCATGTAAAAGGATTGAATGAAAATGATGATTCTCTTCTGAAAGAACTTGGAAAAGAAGTCGTGAAAGCCAAGTATGGAAACTTATTTCAAATGTATGAAAAAATTGTAGATGAGAATCCATATGAAACACCTATGATGATTTTCCCGGCGGTACATTATACCATGGGTGGCATCTGGGTAGATTATAATCTGCAAACCACCATTCCTGGATTGTACGCAATTGGAGAAGCGAATTTTTCTGATCACGGATCAAATAGGTTGGGTGCTTCTGCATTAATGCAAGGATTAGCTGATGGTTATTTTGTGTTGCCTTACACCATAGGGGACTATTTATCTAAAGATATTAGAACCGGAGCTATTTCTACTGATTCACCAGAGTTTGAAGAAGCAGAGAAAAATGCTGTAGAAAATATTAATCATTTAATTAATAATAAAGGGACTAAGTCTGTAGATTCTTTTCATAGAAGACTTGGAAAAATTATGTGGAATAAGTGTGGGATGTCTCGTAATGAAAAAGAATTAAAAGAAGCTATTGAGGAGATTTCTGCTTTACGAAAAGAGTTTTATGAAGATGTTTTAGTGCCAGGAACAGCAGATGAGTTTAATGAGCAATTAGCAAAAGCCGGGCGCGTAGCAGACTTCTTAGAATTAGGTGAATTATTTGCAAAAGACGCCTTACTAAGAGAAGAATCTGCAGGAGGTCATTTTAGAGAAGAACATCAAACACCAGAAGGAGAGGCAAAAAGACGAAAAGAATTTCAATTTGTTTCTGCCTGGGAATATAAAGGAGAGCCAAAAGATGCATTATTGCATAAAGAACCATTGGTTTATGAGAATATTGAAGTGAAAGAAAGATCATATAAATAATTTAGGAGACATGAACTTAACGTTAAAAATTTGGCGTCAAAAAAACGCAAACGACAAAGGAAAGATGGTAGATTATCAGATTTCTGATGTGTCTCCAGATATGTCTTTCTTGGAGATGTTAGATGTGTTAAACAATCAATTAATAGAGAAAGGAGATTCTCCTGTTGCTTTTGACCATGATTGTAGAGAAGGAATTTGTGGAATGTGTTCTTTGTATATTAATGGAGAAGCTCATGGTCCAGACAGAAGAGTAACTACTTGTCAACTTCACATGAGAATGTTTAAAGACGGAGATACTATCCATATAGAACCCTTTAGAGCCAAAGCATTTCCTATAATTAAAGACTTAGTTGTAGATAGAAGTGCTTTTGATAGAGTGCAGCATGCAGGTGGTTTTATTTCTGTAAATACTTCAGGGAATACACAAGATGCAAATTCAATTCCAATATCTAAACATGCGGCAGACAAAGCTATGGATGCAGCAACTTGTATTGGATGTGGTGCTTGTGTAGCTTCATGTAAAAATTCTAGTGCTATGTTGTTTGTATCTGCAAAGGTTTCACAATACGCTTTGCTGCCTCAGGGGCAAGTTGAAGCTACAGATCGAGTTTTAAATATGGTGCAGCAAATGGATGATGAAGGTTTTGGTAATTGTACGAATACAGGTGCCTGTGAAGTAGAATGCCCAAAAGGAATTTCTTTAGAAAATATTGCACGTATGAATCGTGAATATTTATCTGCAAGTTTTAAAGGATAAACAATTAAAGAAAAATTAAAAACCTTCAACATTGTTGGAGGTTTTTCTTTTTAGAAGAAGAGTTCACGTTATTTTCTGCCAAAGTCAGCAGGAATTTCACCCCAGGCTTTGGTTTCCCATTTTAAAATTGGATTACTGAATGAATTTTCTTTCAACCACTTTTCAGCACGATGAATTAGTGTTAAAAGTTCACTATTAGATGCGTCAAAAGTAATGTTAGTCCTACAGGCTTTCTTTTTAATCCAAGACATGGCAATTTTAGAATCTGAATATATAGGCAAACTATGTAAGCCTTTCTTTTTTAGTAATGAAATTCCATGAACCAGGGCAAGAAATTCTCCAATATTATTAGTTCCATTTTTAAAAGGACCCATCTTAAAAACCTCTTGCTTATTGTGATGTAGAACCCCAGATACTCCATTTTTCCCTGGGTTTCCGCTACAAGCGGCGTCAACAGTTAAGCTGTTTTTTATAGGCACACCAAAACGTGCTTTATCAGCATCAGACAAGGCTATTTTTTTAGATTTATTACCTTGATAATCTGAGTATTTTTTTTGATTGCTATGTTGGCTTCAGTTTTACTTCCAAAAGATTTGTATTTGGCTCCCTCAACTCCTTGAACCAGTTTTTTAACTTTGTCCCATGAAGAGAATACACCAGTTTCCTTTCCTTTCCATATGACGTAGTATTTTTTAGCTCCCATTTTTTAAGATGGTTTTTTCTATAACTTTTGGAAAGTATTCATATTCTAAATCATGAATTTTTTGAGCAATATCTTTTGAAGAGTCAGTTATTTTTAATGATGTTTTTGCTTGGAAAATAATGGCACCTTCATCATAGCGTTCATTAACAAAATGAATTGTAATACCTGTTTCTTTATCACAGTTGTTTTTTACAGCCTCATGAACATGCATGCCATACATCCCCTTCCCTCCATATTTAGGCAATAGGGCAGGATGAATATTGATAATTTTATTTGGGAATGCTTTTACTATTGGTTCAGGAATTTTCCATAAAAAACCTGCTAAAATTATAAAATCAGTTTCTTGTACTAACTTATTAAGAAGAGTGTTTTTTTGAGAAAAATCTTCACGAGAAAACCATTCACAATCTTTATTCAGTTTAATGCAACGATTATAAACTCCAGCTTCTTTTTTATTGCAATATACTTTTACAACACTAATTTTTTCAGAATTTTCGAAATAATTAATAATGTTTTCTGCGTTAGAACCAGATCCTGATGCAAAAATAACAACTCTCTTCATGTACAATGATATTCAATAACAAAATAAAGCATAATAGTTGATATTATAATATCATTATCAACATATCAACTAAATAATATACTTTACCCTTCATTTTTTTGCTAAAAATTCGTTAAAACTAATAAGATTTGTATTTTTGCCTCGATTTAAAATTTAAAATAAATAAATTATGTCAGACATTGCATCAAGAGTAAAAGCTATTATCGTAGACAAATTAGGAGTTGACGACAATGAAGTAACTACAGAAGCTAGTTTCACTAATGACTTAGGGGCAGATTCTTTAGATACTGTTGAGTTGATTATGGAATTCGAAAAAGAATTTGATATTCAAATCCCAGACGATCAAGCAGAGAACATTGGTACTGTAGGTCAAGCAATAAGCTATATAGAAGAAGCTAAAAAGTAACATTTATATGCAATTAAAACGAGTTGTAGTAACTGGACTTGGTGCATTAACACCAATTGGTAACAATATTGAAGAATATTGGACTGCTCTAGTTAACGGAGTTAGCGGTGCAGCACCTATCACACATTTTGATGCTACCAAGTTCAAGACTCGTTTTGCATGTGAAATCAAAAACTTTAATGTGAATGATTTCATTCACAGGAAAGAATCTCGTAGAATGGATAGATTTACTCAGTATGCTATGGTTGCTTCAGATGAGGCAATAGCAGACTCAGAGTTAAATTTAGACGAAATTAATAAATTACGAGTTGGAGTTATTTGGGGAGCGGGTATTGGAGGCTTAGAAACGTTTCAGAATGAAGTATTAAATTATGCTGCAGGAGACGGGTCACCAAGATTTAATCCTTTTTTTATTCCAAAAATGATTGCAGATATTGCACCTGGTAATATATCCATTAAAAATGGGTTTATGGGTCCAAATTATACTACTGTATCAGCCTGTGCATCTTCAGCTAATGCTATGATAGATGCGTTGAACTATATTCGTTTAGGGCAGTGTGATGTGATCATCACAGGAGGTAGTGAAGCAGCAGTTACAATAGCTGGTATGGGAGGTTTTAACTCCATGCACGCGTTATCTACTAGAAATGAGAGTCCAGAGACAGCTTCAAGACCGTTTGACGCTCAAAGAGATGGATTTGTTCTTGGAGAGGGTGCTGGTGCTATTGTTCTTGAAGAATACGAGCACGCCAAGGCAAGAGGTGCACATATTTATGCTGAGGTTATTGGCGGAGGAATGTCTTCTGATGCCCATCACATGACAGCTCCACATCCAGAAGGAATAGGCGTTATTGCAGTGATGAAAAATTGTTTAGAAAATTCTGGTATTCAGCCAGAAGATGTAGATCACATCAATACTCACGGAACATCAACTCCATTAGGTGATGTTGCAGAATTAAAAGCTATTTCTAATGTTTTTGGTGAACACGCTAAGAACATTAATATTAACTCTACAAAATCTATGACTGGCCATCTTTTAGGGGCGGCTGGAGCTATTGAGTCTATTGCTTCCATACTTGCTATGAAGCACGGAATCGTTCCTCCAACAATTAATCATAGTAATTCTGATGAAAATATTAATTCAGATTTAAATTTAACACTCAATAAAGCTCAAAAAAGAGAGATCAAAGTAGCTATGAGTAACACTTTTGGATTTGGAGGTCATAATGCTTGTGTAGCTTTCAGAAAAATAGATTAATAATACATGAATCTTATTCGCAAAATATTCAACCAATCATCAACAAAAGATGATAGGGAGTTTTATAATGCAATGCAGAGATTATTAAAATTTAGACCTAAGCAAATTGAGTTTTATCAAAAAGCATTCACCCATCGTTCTTTAAAAAAAGTTGATAAAAATGGAGAGCCATTTAATTATGAAAGATTAGAGTTTGTTGGAGACGCGATGCTAGGATCTGTAATAGCCTCTTATTTATTTATTAAGGCGCCAAATCAGTCTGAGGGTTATCTTACTCAAATGAGGTCTAAAATTGTAAGTAGAGAGCATTTAAATGAGCTAGGAAAGGATTTAAATCTAATTTCATTTGTAAAAAGTAATATTCCTAAGAATAATATAGGAGACAATATTCATGGTAATATTTTTGAGGCTTTAATAGGAGCAATCTATCTTGATAGAGGGTATGATTATTGCAATAAATTTATTTACGATAAGGTAATTGTACCCTACGTAGATATCCCAAAATTAGAAGGTAAAATAACAAGCTACAAAGGGCTCATTATTGAATGGTGCCAGAAAAATAAGAAAAAATATTTCATTGACACTTATGAGGATACTGGCAACGAGCTTGTAAAACACTTTAGTGTTAAGATTAAAATAGATGACATCCAAATTGCTAAAGGAAGAGCAACCTCTAAAAAGAAAGCAGAGGAACAAGCATCAAAAAGAGTTTATTTTACTTTCCAGAAACAAATAGAAAATTCATAATCGATAACGATTTCGTTATTTTTTATGTTCGTTGTAAAAACAATCAGTAATTTTGCTTTATTAGTACAATCGTAACAACATTTTTTAATGCAGGTTCATTCGTTAGATATAGAAGATTTTGGAGATGACAATTACACTTTAATAGGTATTCATACTTCTCTAGAAGACTTTAAACTAGCATATCTTTTAAATAATAATTTAGATACTCTTTTTTCGAAAGCTGACTACAGTTTAGATTTTGAAAGATCTGATAGCAAAGCTTCATTTTCTGTATATAATTATACCAATGAAGAATTAGACCATGAATGGTTTTTAATATCTAATAGTTATACTGAAGAAAAAACAAATGAGCTAGATACTATTTTACTATCAACAGAAACAAAAACCTACTTAATTCCTGAAAAGAAAAAAGTAGATTATTTTATAAAAATAGTAGGAGAACCCTCACAAGAAATAATATATCAAACAGTGAATAAGATTAATCAAATTAATCAAATTGTTACCTCATACACTGTTGAGTTAGATTTATTAAAATCTAAACAATTTTTAATTTTTTAAACATGATCATAAATAAGAAAACAAAAATTGTTGCTACTCTTGGACCAGCAACAAATACAAAAGAAACTTTAACTGAACTTGCTAGTTCAGGAGTCAATGTTTTTAGGATTAATTTTTCTCATGCAGACTATGAAGACGTTAAAAAGCGAGTAAAACAAATTCGTGAAATAAATCAAGAAAACGGATATAATGTTGCTATTCTAGCTGATTTACAAGGACCAAAGCTACGAGTTGGAGTGATGGAAGACGGAGTCGTTTTAGAGGATGGAGATGAGTTTATTTTTACAACAGAAGAATGTGTAGGAAATAACGAGAAGGCATTTATGACCTATCAAAATTTCCCTAGAGACGTAAAACCAGGAGAGCAAATCTTGGTAGATGACGGGAAATTATTATTTGAGGTTATTTCTACGGATAAAAAACTAAAAGTTGTTACCAAGGTTATAGTTGGTGGTGTTTTATCTTCAAAGAAAGGGGTAAACCTTCCAAACACAAATATTTCTTTACCTGCACTTACAGAAAAGGATAAAAAAGATGCCATTTTTGCGTTAAGTTTAGATGTAGATTGGTTGGCCTTATCATTCGTTAGAACTCCAGAAGATTTAAGAATACTTAGAGATTTAATTGCTCAAAATTCAAAATATAGAGTTCCTGTCATTGCTAAAATTGAAAAACCAGAAGCTGTAGAAAATATAGATTCTCTTATCCCATATTGTGATGGATTAATGGTTGCTCGAGGAGATTTAGGTGTAGAAATACCAATGCAAGAGGTTCCATTAATACAAAAACAATTGGTTCTGAGAGCTAAGCAGGCTCGTATACCTGTAATTATTGCTACTCAAATGATGGAAACAATGATTACTAATTCTGTACCTACTAGAGCAGAGGTAAATGATGTTGCAAACTCAATTATGGACGGGGCAGACGCCGTTATGTTATCTGGAGAAACTTCTGTTGGTAAGCATCCAGTTAAAGTGATTCAAAAGATGAGTGAAATTATTATGAGTGTAGAAAATTCTCCTCTTATTAAAGTACCACATCAAGCACCTCATATTAGAACAGATAGATTTATCACAAAATCATTATGTCATCACGCAGCGCTAATGTCTAAAGACACAAACACAGCTGCAATTTGTACACTAACAAATAGTGGGTATACTGCATTTCAAATATCTGCTTGGAGACCACAGTCACATATTTTAGCATTTACAACACAAAAAAGAATTTTAGGGAAGTTAAATTTACTTTGGGGAGTAAGAGCATTTTTTTATGACGAAAACTTAAGCACAGACGATACTGTTGTTGATATCAATAGAATTGCAAAAGATAAGAACTATGTAGCAACAGGAGACATTATTATTAACTTAACCGCAATGCCCGTAAAGGAAAGAGGTATGGTAAATACATTGCGAGTTTCTATGATAGATTAAAACCAAATAAATAGAACA
>FUWD013232377.1_pt1 | contig 14485 bp, 8 predicted proteins | sample 1063281 | NCBI WGS metagenome assembly FUWD01 (sample SAMEA79048168, study PRJEB19326) | metagenome | biome: marine | reverse complement strand
ATATAATTATGAATGTATTAAGTTTATTCGATGGAATGAGTTGCGGACAAATTGCCCTAGATAAATTAGGGATTAAAGTAGATAAGTATTTTGCAAGCGAGATAGATAAATACGCAATGAAGGTAACTATGGAAAACTATCCAAATACTATACAATTAGGAAGCGTTGAGTTTGTAAACAAGGGAATGCTTAACCACGAAATTGATTTGCTAATTGGGGGTAGCCCATGTCAAGGGTTTAGTTTTGCAGGGAAACAACTGAACTTCCAAGATGAAAGAAGTAAATTGTTTTTTGAGTTTGTTAGGCTTAAAAACGAATTGAAACCAAAGTATTTCCTTATGGAGAATGTAAAAATGAAAAAGGAATACCAAGATGTTATTAGCAGTTATTTAGGTTGCGAACCTGTAATTATAAATAGTTCTTTGGTTTCTGCTCAAAATAGAGTTAGGCTTTATTGGACTAACATACCAAGCGTAATACCACCAAAAAATAAAGAAATTTATTTAGCAGATATTATTGAAAACGGCATTGTTGACCGAAATAAGTCTTATTGCATAGATGCTAATTATGCGAAAGGAGGAAACCTTAACCAATACTTTAAAAAAAGTAGAAGGCAATTGGTTTTTTGCGGTGCAATGCGTGGGCGTTATATTGTTGCTGGCAAAAGACAAGACGGAAAAATGAAAACTAAAGGCTTAACAAAACAAAGAATAGAAATTAGATACGATGGCAAAACAAACACTATCACAACTGTTCAAAAAGATAATTACGCAGTTTTTATAAATGGATTTAGAAAATTATCGCCTATTGAATGCGAGAGGTTGCAAACTGTGCCAGACAATTACACAAACCACGTAAGCAATAGCCAACGTTATAAAATGCTTGGAAACGGCTGGACAGTAGATGTAATTGAGCATATATTTAAAGGGATAATCTTTAATCAATAAGTTATGCTATACACGAGTGGTAGGGAATGTTACACGCAATCCGAGAAAGTTGACGAACGAGTATCGCTCTTGGGAGGTATCCAAGTTCATTTGCAGCCCACCCTATTGCTTATGTATAGATATAAAGAATTAAGTATACACGTTTTAAAAACATATATAGAAAATGAAATGGAATCACAGAGTATTAGCGCACAAAGATGGGGATGAAATGTTTTTTCAGATACACGAAGTTTACTATGATAAAAAAGGTAAACCAAATGGTTACACTGCAAATGGGGTGAGCGTAGGGGCTGAAAGTATAGAAGGTATATATTGGGTGTTAGAAAAAATGAAAGAGTGCGCTAATAAGCCTATTCTTTTAGAAGATGGATTTCCGAATGAGTATAATGAAGCATAACAATTGTATAAGATGAGTAGCCCAAGCGGAACAGACCGCAAGCAAGTACTTGGTTTAAGTTTAATGGTTCACAATCGAATGTGTAAACCGCTTGTGTCTGGGGCTATTCATTTTATATTTTAAGCGTTGGTTAAATAAATAAAAATAAAAATTATGGATAAGTACAATAGAAAAGCAGTGTTTAGCAATTTAAAAAAATACGACCATCTCGCTGACGAACACGACTTTATAGAAGTCACTGACTGGAAAAACGGAGAAGGGTTTGATGTTGAAATAGTAAGTAAACTAAGTTCAAGGTTTCAATTAACTTGGGGAGAATTTGCAGCTATGAAAAAGTTGGTTAAGAAAATAGAAAAGTAAAATAAAATAAAAAACGCCAGTAAAATTAATTACTGGCGTTCTTTGGTTGCAGGAACTTTAGGTATGGTACGCCTATTTGTCGTGTCCCTTTGTTTAACTATTTTTATTTTAACCTATTTTCGTATGTGGCCATTGACATATTTTGCCTTAACACTTTCTTTGCTCCAGGCACAGAAGTCTCTGTGTACCCAACCGATTTGCCTTGTTTACCAAGTTGACTTGCAGAAGAATATAAATTGTATTTAACTTTTGCTTTTGGTGGAGTCTTTATCGAAGATGTTGTTTTTTTACTTTTTAAATTATAATCTTTAGATTCCATCTTATCCATTGATTTACGCATAGGTTTTTTTGAAATGCGTTTTGTAGCAAAACTTGACGGCTCAACTGTAGGTGCGGCTGGAGTCGCCCTAGCTGGATAATACCATTCTCCTCCATCTAAATTTTCATCAAACATAACTAAACTAGAAGAATTGGCAGTGGTGTCGATTGTCCTTGAATCTCTTAACGAATTTAAGTCTCTCATTCCTTGAGATTGCTCTTCTTCTTCATTTCCGTTTCCGTTTCCATTTCCGTTTCCCATTTGAGGGAAACCATTCATTTTATACTTCATGTTTATTGTTTTATGTTAATTAATCTCCCATCAAGCTACCTTTGGATGTAGATTTTTTATTATCCTTCTTGTCCCTATCGTTAAACAAAGACTTCAAGTATATCTTTCTTAAATCCTTATAAGCTGGAATAATCCCTAAATTCCCAACAACCTCGAAAGGTATTCTAGTAAGAAGCTCGTTCATATTTCTTTCTCGTGTTTCTTCTTTCTTTGACTTTACGGTTCTTCCAGCCAAAGTGGAGCCTCTAAAAATAGTCTTAGCCATAGGATTGAATGGCCCTAAAGAAGATATTAACATATCAGACAAAATGTCGTCTTGAATGTTGTCGTCTAAAGGTATTTTATTCCACACAACACCATCCTTGAAAGAATTGTACTCTCCTTCTCTAGTAAACCCATCTCCATAAGACTTATTCAGCCATTCTACACCGTAATTAAAAGGCATTTGAGCTAAGTTTCCAATGTTTCTACCCATTGACAATGTAACTATAGCAGAAAGGACTGACTTAGTGAGGTCTTTGTCTAAATCTATTTCATCCTCTTCGTCATCAATACCCATAGCTTGGTAAATTAATGACATAGTTATATCAATACCCATTTTATACATAGTCATACGAGCAACGGTTGCAGTTAGTAGCATTCCAGCTTCAACCCTTGATATTTCTCCTTTCCCAAGTAAGTTTTCAACTCCCTTTACAGCAGAATAGTATTCAAAAACCCTAAACCTAGTCATGTATCTATTTGCCATCTGTATGGCTTGTCTTATGGACGAAGCATCTTTGTCCTTAATGTTTTTCGAGATACCTTCAAATGGATTATTGGAAGCAACGGAATCTGTCACAGCTCTATCTCCACTAAGCGTTGCTTGTTCGATAGCTTCGCTAAATTCATCTCTATACGAAGCGTCTGAAGATAATTTCTTCCAATCTGGGTTTTTGCCTGTATATTTTTTAAAAGATTCATTAAAAGCGCCAACAAATAATGGTCTTGCAATTGTAGTATCTGGCCTTGCAATCAAACTTTCGTTAAACTTATAAGAAGCCTTTAGAGGTTTTGATAGAAAACTAAGTCCTTGTTTCAAGAAAGCTCTTCCTTCCGAAGTGGTTTTTCCTGATTTAAATAAGTTCTTCTCCGAAGTAAGTCTTGACTCAACTTCCTTGCTGGACAAGTCTGCATCTCCAGATATTCTTGCTTTTTGAGTTGTAGGCAAAGCCTTTATGGCTCTGTCGTATTCAGCTCTACTAACATTTGAATCAGATAAAGCATTTACCCCTGAAATAAAGGCAAGAGGTCTTGAGAGTACTGCATGCGTTGCGTTAGAAGCAAGCTCAAAACTTGCCTTTACTGGGCCAGCCAACTGAGCGATGTACCCTGCTTTGCCAATTACGTCTATTACAGACTCTATTAGAGCTTTGTTTTTGGTTACGTTTTGGTATTCAAACCTTAGTATGTCATCATACACTTCTTCTAATGATTGAACTAAATCCGAATTTTTAGTTCCTTCCACTTCTTTTTTTAACGCCCGAAAAGCGACCTTTGCCCTCTTTATGACTGGGGACATATAAAAGCTAGTTATAGTCTTTCTTGAAGCAGAGTATGCGTTTTGTATTGGGTCAAAAGATATTAAGTGTGCTTTCCCATTACGTTGTATTAACAACTTGCTTTTTACAGAGGGCTTTGTAAATGAAGTTTTTAAATCATCCAAAGACTCAGTAACTTCATTTCTTTTGTTACTATCTTCTGGCAAGTGGACATAATTCTCCCTTAAAACAAAGGGCAAGCCTTGTCTTTCTGCATCCATTTTTGCTAAATCCTGAAAACCTAAATATACATTTCTTATTAATTTTTTAGATTTATTTTCTTTATCCGTAAAGCTATTTTCTATTGAAGCCAAATCAATTTCTCCATCCACCGAGTACTTGTCTAGTATTTCTTGCAATATAGCCAACTCGCTTTCGTCATAAATACTTTCTTTAGATTTTATTGTAAAATTAATCCAAGCAGCGGCTGGTGTTACTTCCTTATTGTCTGGATTGCTTTCAAATTCTTTTTGTATTTGAAAAATCATAATTCTAGACTTTTGTTCAAAATTTTTGTTTTGATTGCTAGATAATAAAGATTCTGCTGCTTTAAGAGTTTTTTCGTTGTCGTTAAGCTTGTCCTCCACGTTAGCAAATGCAACCGCACTAGGTCTAAATAAAGCTTGGTAGATATTAGTTGACTTAAACTTCTTAGATTGGGTCTTTAACACTTGCTCTATGTTTATAATAGGAGCAGACCTTAGTCTATTTTTAATAGATATTTCTTTTTTGTTTTTATCAGATATAAATATGTTTTTAACACCACTTCTAACTTTAGATAAAGTTTTATCAATAACACCTGATTCCGATATTTCGGTTGTTGGAATAGACCTTTTGTCCCTTAACCCGTATACAATTTCTAAAGACTCAAACAAATCACTACCCACCATTCCGCTATTTAGTAGTTCCAGTCCTGAATTTAGCTTCCTCAATTGAGATATATTCATACCTTCGGTATCCACTAAAGTTAAAGACTTTGCTGTTTTTATTGCAATCTTTTCATTTTCGTTTGGTTCTCTTATTGGGTTTTTGGTTTCAAACATTGCCTCAGAAAAATCATCTTCAGCAGCTTTCCTTTTAGCGGCATCTTTCTCTCCTTTGATGGCATCAATCTCCTCTTTGGTCATACCGTCAGTAGGGTCTTCTTTTGTGTCTAACATTAGGTCTTTGAACCTAAGAAGTAAATCGTATTGCTCTTTTTTTATTTCTTTGTTTTTTAATAAAGCCTTTAAGTTTTCTGTAAATGATTTGCTTTCGTCTATTTCTATCCTATCTATTAAAGCCTCTGCATCTAGCAAGTCGCTTTTAAAAGAGGAATTAACTTCCTTAATTAACTCTGATAATTTTTCATTAGAAAGAACCTTGCCTTTAGGGACTAAGTTAGATATTACTTCATCGTATTTAATTAAAGCATCAGGAGATAAATACTTATGATTTAACCCAGTAAAGTTTTTTATATCGTCTTTTAGCACCTTTCTAATGTCCCCAAGATTTCTTATGTTCTTAATAGCCCTACCTCTATCTTTGATTCTTTTAAGCCTATCTTTTCTACTTATGTCTCTATTAACAACATCCGCAATCTCGTCCACCATCTTTAGCAAGTTGCTAGTATTGGCTTTGTTTACGTTTGTAATTATTTTATTAATAGTACCCTTAGAAAATTCACTAAGCTTAGACTCTTTAATTATTTTTTTAGCTTCAGTAGATAATATTTTCCTAGCTTCGTTGTTGTTTTTAAGCTTACTTATTCTTGCTTTTAATGATTTTTTGGCTTTTTCTAAATTAGCTTTAGACTTTTCAATTGCAGCAGCTTTTTTTACTTGATTCTTTTCTTTATTCGCTGCGAGCAATTCTTCCAACCCTTGATTAACTTGCTCGGAAAGAGTCAGCCCTTCCGTTTCTGTTTTTACGTCTTTTGGAGCTGGCTTTTTCTTCATACCCTTTACCGTATCTACAGTGGGCTTGCTAACAACAGCCGATTCTTCAACGTTACCCTTACTAGATTTTGAGGTATCATTTACTTTGTTTTTTGCTGAGTAAGAATTTATTGAATCTTTTACGAACCTATAAAACTCCTTTTTAGATACTCCAGAGTCTTTAATTGTGACGTAATGGTAGTCAACAGCTTGAACGAGGGTCATTCCTAATTTATAACTAACCCTAACAGCCCTTAATAGACCATTAGCCACAACTGTACCCAACACAGTGGTTACGTCGTTCATCTGCCCTCTAAGTTTCCCTAAAGCCAGAGCCTCAATAGCGTTATCTAAGGCTTTCTCAATTCGGTCTTGACTTTGTTTTTTGTAATCATCAAGTAGCTGCTCGGCTTCAGTCATTGACTCCTTAGACTTGATTGTTTTTTTTCTTTTGTATTGAGATATTGCTTTTTTTCTCTCGATAGTATCTTTTCCTAAGTTTACGAGTTTCCCGTCAGGAGAGCGCATCTTTGATACTGCAAATTCCCCATTAGGTTTTTCTGTTACTTGGTATATATTGCCATTAAACGTAACTAAATCTCTAGTAGCATCCTTAGAAGCTAACTCATCAACTACGGCTTCTTCAAATCCAACAACTTCGGCTTCTATTTTAGCTATCTCTGCCTCTAATTCTGACTCTATCTCCTCTCCAGACTTTACAACAATTGTAGGCTTTTCCCTTGAAGGATAAGTTGTCTTGCTTGATGGAGCTAAAGGTTTAGACTTCCCTTTAGTCTTTACTTTTTCTTTCCCTGCGGGCCGAGCTCTCTCAGAAAAGACCCCTAACTGAGAGTCCTTTACTATTCTTTCTGCATCTTGACCACTATATCTCTTTATGGTTCCAGATTTACCTTTACCTCTTTTATTTTGCTGAGAAGTAGTCAGACGTTGCTTAGCTTTCACTACGTAGGTGCCGTCTTTTTTCTTCTGAATAGAAAATATCTCGAAAGTCTCCCCCCCGTCATCAATGGTGTTTTTACCAACTAATTCAGGTCTTGAATCCTCCATCTCGTTGATAGATATATCTAAATCATCTAAATCGTCTTGGTTTATGTCGTCATTATCTTCCTCAACAAGAGGCGTATTTGTCAATTTCTCAACCTTTCCTTTAGATTTATTACTCTCAGCGTCTTCTTTATTACTTAAATCAGCCAAGGCTTCATCTCGTTTTTGCTCTAAATCGCTTACGGCAGTAGAGTTCTTATTAGACGAATACTTTCTTTTAGCTATCGCTATTAATTTTTTAAACTTCTCCTGAACTTTAATCTTCCTGTCTAAATAGATTTGACTTTTCTTAGGGTTTGAATCTTTCAATGACCCCAACTCTTGTTCGGCATCTTCTTCAACTACAGAACCATCCGAAATAGCTTCTTCGGAAACCACTTCGGAATCATTTGTGTTATTAGATTCTTGTTCAATAATAATAGCATCGTATTCAGCTTTAGATATTGTTTGGTTTCCCTTTCCATCGTTTCTGTTAATACTAGCGTATTGTTCGTCAGTGGGGTCTGTAAATATATTATCTTCACTAACAATTGGAGATGGTTTTTCTGTCTCAGCTACTGTCTCCCCCTTTACCAAAGACTCTAATTTTATTTTTATTTCGGCAAGCCTATTTGATTCAGTAGCACTTAAACTGCTATTGTCGATATCTTTTATTTTCTTTTCTAATCTATCACCTTCTTTTAAAAGTTCTACGGCTTCAATTTTAGAATCCCCTTTAAGTCTATCTTGTTTGTTTACCGTATTGACAGCTGACTGAGTTTCTCTAAACGTAATCTTAATTGCGTCAGCTTCTTCTTGACTCATTCTTTTATTAGCAACCTCTATTTCCACTTGCTCATCAACAAGGTTAGACGAGTTTTTTGATGAAGCCAAGTCTAAAGTAGTTTCGTCAATCTTGCTATCGGGCTTGAATGCAGAATGAACTGTATTATATCCACCTCTCTTTGCTTCATTAGTCAACTTAACTCTTTCGCTAACTGTCTTTATTTTAGCTAACGTTGGTAAAACAGTTACGGGTGCTGTTGATAACCCAACCACCGCCTCAAATCCTATCTCCTTAGCGTCCATTTCTTGTCCAGCAGCTAACCTTCCAGCGACTTCTCCACCACCACCACCTACAACCTCTATGGCTCCACCTGCTGCACCTGCTGCAACTTTGCTAGCAGTTCTGCCAGCTACGGTCTTTGATGTCTTAACGGTCTTAGAAATAGCCCCAGTAGCCCCTTTTGCAAGGCCAGCAGTAAGACCTTCTACAAGTCCAATAGCAACTCCTCTACTGATAGCTTTATTCTTTAAATCTTCCACTTCTTCTGGACTATCAAGAATAGCCCTAACTGACTCAATAGTCATCTCTCCTTGTATTTTCTCTTGTAGTAATTCGGCAAATGTTAAACCAGCTTCCATCGTTGCGGCTCCAGCAGCAAACGCTCCAGAAATAGCTCCAGTAGCAGTACCTATTCCTGGGACAACACTACCAATTACTGCTCCTCCACCTGCACCAACAGCCGTAGCGGTAACTACTTCATCAGACCTGAGAGAACCTACTTGGGTAGATAAAGAACTAACAAGCAAGCTAGGCAAAACTGTTGGACTTTCAATAACTCCTGCAATAAAACCAAAAAACCCACCACCTTCTTCGTCATAAGCTTTATCAAAAGATTTCATCTCGTCAGATTGAGAACTGTTTTCTGATATTTTACTTTGCGTCTCTATAAATCTTAATATTTCTTGGTCAGAAGATTCTGCTCCTGAGTTCAAAACATCAATGCTAGGGTCAACTAATTCTGATTGCAAGTAACCTTGAGAACCTGCTCTATATATATCGCCAAAAAAATCAGTTACTTCATTCTTTCCAAAAGCTCTTTCAACCAACGTAGGTTTTTCTTTGCTAGAGACTTCTAATGATTCCAAAGAAGTGTCTTCCAATGACAATTCCGTATCTGCTGCCTGAGAAACATCTGCTGTTGTGCTTGCAACCTTTTGTTCCACAACAGCACTTTGCTTTCCCGAAGTGTCACCCCTCACTCCTCCAATAAACATATTTAAATCTGTGGCATCGCCTATGATTTTAGCATCTCTACCTTGTTTAAATAAAACCTCAGCTTGCTCATCATTCATTGAGTAGAACATTTCCTTAGTAGTAGCCTTTCCTATTATGTTGGCATCTAAGTATTGCTTATATAACTTAGATTGAACGTCTTTATCGCCTGATTCCATATTTTATTTATTACAAATGTTTCTTATTAATTATATTGGATTTCCAAAAGCGTCTACATTTCCAGATGCTTTATTCCCAACGGCTTTTTTAAATATGTTACTAAGGTTTTTCTTCCAGTTAGCGTCCTTTAAATTTACAGCATACGTTTTCCCTCCACTAGTTACATCTAATATATCTTTACCATCAAACGCACTATAATCCAATTCTATTCCGTATTGGCCTAAAAATTCTTTATAGGTCTTTCCTCCATAATTTTGCTTTTCTAAAAGACCGATAAATTCATCATCTTCAATCCCATCACTCATTCTGCTTATTGTCTGAATCAATGGTTCCATATCTGGATTTTCGCTCTGCTTTTCGTTTTGAGGTACTACCTTGGTTTCGGAAAGAAGTAAGTTGTAAAGTTTTTGTCTTGATTCTTCTGTTGCTGATTCTGTTCTAAAATCTAGTCTAACTTTTTCTCCAGCTTCCCCTTTCGCAGTTTTTGGGCCTTGAGCTGTAACCCATCCCATATCGTCAGGGTCGCTAATAAACTGATACCCGCTTTTTAGTCCATCTAATCCAGATAAGTCTATTTCTGAAAGCAATCCGTCTTTTATTTTAGTAGATATTTTTAATAGGTTTGTATCTATTAGATTAGTAGTGGAAACATCTCTTCTTTCTCCTGAAGTTAAAGTACGAGGAGTGTCTGGTTTCTCTGGTTTTTCTTCTTTAATAAATTGTTTCTTTGTGTTTTCTGTTTCAGTAGGGTCGTTAAATCCACCAACATTCTCAACAGCAAAATGAAGAGCAAAATCTTTTAATTTATTCATAACCTCTGGAGTGTACCCAAATGTACCCGATGTTTCATCGTTGTAATCTGTTTCTAAAGTCCCATCGTCACTAAGTATTACTTCAGGGCCAAACAAAACCTTACCGCTTTCATCTCTCTGTGGCTGTCCATCTTCGTTTCTTAATGCAGGATTGTAATAAAGCTCTACTTCTCCACTCGCAGTTTTTCTTGATTTAGCTATACCATTTAACAAATTATTCATCGCATTTCCACCTAGTCTAGCTGTAGAATTAATGTAACTATTTGTGCTTGACTTAATGTCTTCTTCGATTTTCTTTGTGTTTGGAGTCTTGCCGTCCACATAATATTTTTTTGTTTGACCATCAATTATAACACTTCTAATAACAGTTTCTGGTTGAGACATATACTCATCTGTCAAATTCCTATTTTTACCTATAACTTTATTTGCAATAAAATCTTTTAAAACTCCAGTAGAACCTTCTTCTCCTGAACCAATCATGTCTGGGTTAATAGAATAAGGCCCTTTAGAAAAAGGACTAGCGTTACTTCCAGTGTTTCTGCTTGCCAAATCATTTGCAGACAATGTGTAAGTGTCTCCAGATTCAAGATAACTACTGTCTCCAGTTTTTTCCGCTAACTCTTCATTAGCTTTCTTGATAGATTCCCCAGAGACAACCATCATTAATTGTACTCCAGAAGCAGGCCCACCATAAACGGTTTTGTATTCTATTTTGCCAGAAGAATTATTACCACTCCTAGCTAAGTTATTAGCAATAATCCACCTAGAGTCGCTATCTGAACTTATTTGTCCTGGAGCTTTACCCATTCCTTTAGAATCTAATGTGGTAGAATACTCTTCGCTTGCAGAAGACATTGCAGCCATATAACTACCAGCAGATTGAACGTATGTACTATAAGACCTAATCAAGTCCTCATCTTCATCCATCCCCTCATAAGACCCTTGGTTCTTTAGTTTTCTAAACTTTGCTTGCTTAAATAACTTAGCCATGTCTTTTGTCCCATTAATAAAACTATTAACATCGGTCTTATTTTCGATTGCAACTTTTACTAAGTTATCATCTACTTTTGATTGATAATTATTTATATCATTAACAATCTTTGCGTTAATTTCTCTACGGGCTTGAACTTGCTTTCCTACACTAATAGCACTTGTTGTCAAACTCTCTCCAAAATCTTTAGTATTTTGAATGAAAGCTTCACCTAATCTATTATCTATAACTACTCTTGGGTTTCTATAACTCATGTTTTTATTTTATTTACTAACCTTTACCTCCAAAGCCTTTGGAAATATTTCCGCTTCCAAAACCTGTACTTGAATCGCCTACGCCTCCTACTGTTGCCGAACCATCGTAAGGGTTAGTCTGAGTTCCACCACCTAAACTTGCTGCGTAAGCACCAGCTTGTAGTGCATCTCCACCTAAGTCAAACAACGCTTGCTGTGCTAGTATTTGGTTAGTATCAGAAGCCCTACTTTGATTCGCAGCTTGGTCAGCTAATGCCGCTTGTCTGTCAAGACCCATGTTCTCTCTATCTTCTTGCATAATAAGCATTCTTTCTTTTCCTCTAGCTTGCATTTGCTGATTGTTAGCCTCTTGCTTTTCAATGCTAGCTGCAACACCTTTTTTGCTTTGCAACGCTGCTTGAGCCAATGCCGTAGCACCACCTGCTGCTCCACCAGTAGCTCTAATAGTATCAAGGGTGTTTGCCAACGCAATATCTGCTTGCTCTATTTCCATTTCGGCTGCTTGTGTAGCAACACCTAAATTAGCGTAAGGATTTGTCAATGTTTGTCTTGAGTTTTCAAGGTCTCTAAGCAAATCTTGTTGCCTATTCATATTGAATTTATCTTTCTGTGCTTGGTCTTTTAATGCGTTGTAAGTTTTTACTGCTCCAAACACCTTCATTCCAATCGCACCTACCTGAAGAATTGCTGCTCCTATCATTTTTTATTTTTTAAGATTTTGTATAATTTGATGACACTGCAAACAATGTTTTCTGTCCACCTATATCTGTCGTTTTGTCAGTGCTTATTGTTACTGTCGCAAAGAATCCTTTTATTCCGCTAACGCTAGTATTTGGGAGCACTTGTCCTGGCATACCTTGTAAAATTAACCCATCCCCATTTGTCGTTGTTCCAACATTAACTAAATTAGCATAGTATTTATTTTCTCTCAAATTAAAGCCAGCTCTATAAGTAGTTCCTGCTTCAATATAAGCACCTTCGTTGTAACTTAAAACAGAAGATGTTGAGTCTTTGTAGCTATTATTTAAACTGCTTGGTAGCAAAGCTCCCGTTGGGTCTGATAGGAATGAATCTACTTGCCATCCGTTACTTCCTTCGTAGTTCACTGTTTGGAAGTTTTTAGAAAAAGAAACGTTTGGATTGAAAGACAATTGAACCAATGTTGGGTAGTAAGTACCATAGAAATTCCCTCTATTATTATTAATCACTGATTCTTCGTAATGTTTCCATATTCCGTCTAACTTACAAGTGTAGTATGTGTTATTTAAAGTACCACCAAAACTTGGGTCGTAATCCCAAAAGCTAGTCCATCCATTATTTGATTCATTAAAAGATAATGTATTGTATTCAGAAGCATTAACATTCTGCATTGACACTACGTACTTATCATTGTAATTGTCGTAAGACCCTACTATTCTATCTATCTTAGACTTGTAAAGTTGAGTTGTAGTGGGAGAATTGTTAAAGCTAACAATGTCTGCATTTAATGTTACAGTACTATTGCTTGAATTTATATCAATAACGTACAAACCGTTAGGGCTAATTGCCCCACCCAAAATAGTCATACCATATTCTATATCACTAAATAAGTTTGAAGTAGAATCTAACAAACTTAATACATTTCCTAATACTTGGTTTTGAGGCTCTGCTAAATTCAATTCTATCTCTGTTGCTTGAGGGGTTTTTGAAATGTCAGACATTTTATCTCTAAAATAATCCCTCATTCCATAAGAACTAATCTCGGTAAGACCATCTCTAGATAACCTCATTACAGCACCTCTATTTTTGTCGGTGAAATACATTCTATATCCTTTGAAAGCAAACGACTCTGGGTTGTCGCTAATGCCATATTCTCCTGAATACTGACTTATCTGTCCTAAAACAAGTTGCGTTGCTGTAAGAGAAGGGTTGCCATCTGCTGTGTAGATTGCATCTTTGTCAATTAAAGCGTTACTTACTTTGTCTTCTTGGAATATTATTAAGTTTGTATCCGATGCAAATAGTTTTTGAATGGCTCCGTAACTAGGGTCTAGTTCTTTCGTTATATTCTCTCCCGTAGAAAATACGTTTGTTTGGTTTATTCCAGTTCTAAGATTATAAAGCCCCGAATATATTAAACCATTAATTAATGTCAAAGCCTTGTCTTCATCTTCTGTTAAGTAGGCTTTTACTCCAAAATCTATTTGTTTGTTATTATACCCACCTCTAATTCTTGATTCTTCTATGTACCAACAAGAAGAGTTTCCACTATTATCAGTGCCACCAAGTAGAGGGAACGACGGATACCCCTCTGGATTCCAAGGCAGAGCTGGCCAAGTTGCTGCTTTGTTACTAACAGTAGGATAGGATGCCCCAGTTTTTTGAATAACCTTCTTTACTAAAAAAGAGTTGAAATATGTTATTTCTTTAGTTACAGCCATTTTAATTAATTATCTATATTTATTATGTTAGTTAAGCTAACGTCATAGAGAATGTCCTGATTTGCTTAAATCCTTGACCTTGATTAGCGTCTTTTACGTTCATAAATACTTTGTACTTGGTTGCGTCATCGAGAGGCGCTTGTATAGTGTTTGGCCCTTGATTTCTTCTGTCAATATATGCTATATTTCTACGATTAATTTGCAAAATTTCATTGAGATTTGTTGTAGAATTATTTCTTAGGCTAAATTTTTTTCTTAGTCTAAATAAATCATCCATTTGGTCGAAAAAGAAATCATATCTTTCATACTTTACGGAAACCCATTTAGAATAATTTGTTCCTTGTATAAATGGAGTAGGTAAAGTTTCTACCCAAACCCACACATCTGTTATTTCTAACTCTAATCCAAGCTTTCTTGTTGAGCTTAATGGATTTTCTGAACCATTTCCAAAATTAAATTCATGCAAATCTTCCCAACCTCTAGGGTCAACAGACCCGTTATTTGTCTTTAGATTTTTTGATACCATACCCCAACTTAATTCTGTTTTACCAGACTCAAACCCTATCCATTCTCTTGGTTGGTTAATTGAGGTTTGTCCATAATAAGGGAACAACAGCAAAGTTTCTTTGGGATAAGGCAATGTTTTATTAGGCCCCCTGTAAAAAACAGTGGTCTCTATTGGTTCTTCGTTTGTTAATGAATTTGACAAATCCTTTTGGTCAATTATTGAAACATACTCCACACCTAAAACTGTATTTGTAAACTCAAATTCGAATTGGAAAACATCTTTACCTCTACTAACGCTACCCCAAGTATATGTAAAATATTGAAGTGCAGCTGTTTTTATACTCCAAGTTTTAATCTTAGCGTCTTGCTCTAATATAAAAACAGGGTTTGAGCTACCTGATGAATAAT
>FUWD013185504.1_pt1 | contig 14494 bp, 23 predicted proteins | sample 1063281 | NCBI WGS metagenome assembly FUWD01 (sample SAMEA79048168, study PRJEB19326) | metagenome | biome: marine | reverse complement strand
CTGATTAATCCTAGCCACCGCAGACTGAACGGCATCTTTAACTAATGCGTGGACACCCCGTACCGTAAGGAAGTCTCCCGATACAATCTCAACCTCGTTAATCCTACGAAGAACCATATTGCATAAATCGATGTAAGTACTTGGCATGAGTGATCCTCAAAAGAAGGAAGGGGGCAAGTCTCCCTGCCCCCGAAAGCTATTACGCTAAGTTGTAGTTCGCTGTCATAAGAGCTTCAGGACGCAAGATTTTGCGACCATATAGCTGCATACCACGCACGATGTCTGCGAATGTGTCTGGAGAACGGAAGCTCTCAGTTTTCGCAATTTGGTCAGCCACAGCTACCGCTGAGTCATGACCTGCTACTAGTACACCGAATGAATGCTCAGAGCCTGTTGAAGAGGCTGCACCTGCACCACCATTTAGGTATGGAAGGTTGTTTGAAACGTATACTCGCATACCACGAATAGTTCCTGGTAAACGTCCGTTTCTGATTTCACCTTCGCCACCGAAGTCAGCGTTCATTAGTTTTGCGTCTTCATCCATTAGTAGTTCTTTGAACACTGGATCAACTACACACCAACGACCTTCGGTATCTACGTTTGCTGCATCCATTAGTCGAGCCATACGGCCTAAAACAGCTAATGGTGAAGTGATAGCACCAGAGCCACCACCTGCAGCTAGAGGTATAGACGTGACCTCACCTGCAGAACCTGAATCACCGCTTGCATCTGCAGAACCTGCTAGTTCTGAGCCACCAAAATCGCTTATATCGAGCTTATGATTTGCAAGTAACTCATCATTTCCTGCATTTGAATCGGCTTTTGAACCACCTGTGTCCAATGCGGTACGTCTTGACCACGCAGAACCTGACCAATCCCAACCAGACATATAGCCTAGTACTTCACGGTCAAATGCGTCACGAAGTTTGAACCCTGCACGGTCTGTTGCAAGATCCATAAAATTTACGTGACTATGTGCAGATTCTACATCATCGACTGAGAACTGAAAATAATTCGCTTCAGTTACAACCATAGTGAAATCTGCATCGCTCAAATCTTGTGTCGCAAGTGTTGTTCCACGAGCATATGAGTTGATGGTGATTTCTGGTTCTTTGATGATTTTTACGCTATCGCCCATATTTGCGATTTCACCTGCGTAATCGGTGTTAGTTACATCCTCTACAACAGAGGTGTTGCGAAAAGCCTTCTGTACTTTTCGACTATAAATGACGGGTGAGAAATTTCCGTTTGGAAGATTTCCATATCCCGATGCTACTGGAAATGCCATTGTTAATACTCCTTTTGAAATGGCAGGTCAGCTAACGCTGACAGACTAGATCAGAAGGTAACATTAAGTGGCAGTGCGTTTTGCAAGGGTGCATATGTATTTGCGGTACACATGGGCCTCGCTACACTGGTGGACTGTTTGTTTAAGTCTTCTGGTTATGAACGGGTTAGGGGTAGTCTTATGAGGCCCTATTCCGAAAAGCTTCATTACTAATAATTATAGCACAACTGCGCCACTTAGTAAATAGCTAATTAAGTTAGTGGCTGTGCCACCTATCTTGCCCCACCTGAGACATCATAGGTAAACTCACCCGATCTCATTGCCTCAAGGATTGCGGCTTCATTGGCATCATACTCTCTGTCAGACATCTTAGCTACCTGACTTTCTGAGAACTTCGCTTTTGGTTCGCCTTTTGGTGCAACTGGTGTTGAACGTCCAACGGCCTCTGCCGCTGATTTTTTAGACGCAGGTTTTCGCTTGCCTGTATCGGCTTTATATAAGTCGATTGCACGGGCTGCGGCCTGTGCGTCTGTATTATTTTTATAGAGAGCATCTCGTATATACATGGGTTGAAGAGCGACCCACTCATGGAATTTAGGATCTTGCCTAATATTAGGAAAATCTGGATGTAGCTGCATTAACTGTTGTTCAGCTTCCTTTTTGGTGAGCTTCGTTTCAAGATCTCTTAAATGCCCTAGACGCTTTTCACCCTCTTCGAGAGCTTCATTTGCCCGTTTCCTTGCAATCGTATCAACAATCTTGGCTACATCAGGGTACTTGCTTGACCATGCTTCGATCTCTTCATCAGTCTTAGGGAACTTAATTTGTCCCTTTGCTGCACTATCAAGTTGTTCCTGTAGCTTTTTGATCTCTGCATCTTTTTGACCCATTAAGTTTTGGGAATGTCTGCGAAGATCCCCATAGCGTTTTTTGAACGATGCTTCTTCTGAATCCTGTGGTTCAGGTTCAGCTTGGGGCTGTTGTTGTGCAAACTCTTCTGAATAAGTTTGTGTGTCTTCTACTTCTTCTTTTCTTTTATATTTACTCATGTTTTTCCTCTGGGGGCTTCGATTGAAGGTAGCCCATTAAAATTTACACGATGAAGGCAACTTTTGGTTTCTTCACCATGCCGTACATAGAAGTCTTGGTAGCGTATTCACTTTCCTGATACTCATCCGTTTCATTGACTTCTGGTTCCTCTTCAGAAACTTCCACTGAAGCCTTTTCCACCTCATTGCCCTCTGGTGTTTCCATAGTCTCCTCTTCAGAGTGATAGCCTGTAAACTCACAATGCTCACAGCCTTTGCCCTGACACATTGGACACTCCGTAACACCTTCCTCTGGTGCAGACATATCTACTTCAGCAATTAAACCCATTGCATCCATAGCCATCAGACCCATCTTCGCTTCTTCCTGCATATCCATAATGTGCTTGAGGCCGTGCCACTTCACTACATCTGCAGGTAAAACGTATTCTCCCTGAGACAGCATCACTTCGATGTCATCCCTAACTTCATTTGCATTAGACCCAACTGGAATAGGATTGCCTGAGACAGGATCTACTGGCCCCATCATGCCATCCATACAATCTCCATCACAGTCACCGCCACAGTCGCACGGCATACCACCATGATACATCTTTGGCTTATCATCAGCCTCTGGATCGTCAGCCATAGCTTTTTGGACAGCTTCGCCTCTTGCTCTCTCGTAAGATGTTAATTCTCCATCTTCATCAATATCTGCAGCTTCTTCATCCAATTGAAATTTTTTATCAGCCATTTGATAGCCTTCCTTTGTATCAATGCCCTTACGAGCTTCTAAAAGACCCCCCAAAGCCATCTCAGAAGATGAAAAAAAATTTGCTTCTGCGACTTCGGGATATGTTATCTGTATGTTGTGAGAAAAATGAGTATCTAGAACAGGCTCCTGTCCTTCATACCCACGGGTAAATGTGTGATTGCCTATCGTAATTGCATCTGGGCCAGTAAAGTCTGTTCCTCTGCCCTCAGTTCTTGCTGTATTCTGAAAGAATGTTCTTCCCTCAACAGCATCTTCACCAAGTTGAATGTAATCTACGAACTCTTGAACTTGGCTCTCTAAATCATCTTGGGGTGCAGGAATATCAGTAAGAGAACCGTAGGTTTCAATAGGTTCAAACTCACTTGAACTAAGAACCTCTTCTACTGTGTCTGGAAACCTGTCAGAGGCTAATCTGTTTAGTATGACACCTCGAACCGCATCACGACCTTCCAAGCTTTCTCCACGGGCTTCAGCCCATACAATCTTTTCTATTTTTTCGATGTCGGAGTAAGGAAGTTCTGTGAGAGGTCTTTCTTTAGGGCGAAGACTGCTATCCACTATTCTGAACCTTTAATCACTTCTTCTCTGAGGGTATGTAATCTACGCAATTCAGCGATTGCGCCTTGGATTTCCAAGATACGACTTGGCTCTTTTTGTAGCTCAAGAATATGATGGAAATAACTAATACGGCTGTCTGCGTATTGCTTCAGCTTGTCCATCATGTCCTTGTCGTTAACAAGTGGGAGCAAGCTGCGATACGTTTCTTTATTCATTAATTAACGGGGCCTTGTGGTTGTTGTGGTTGGTTCCCCCCGTTGTCTCCCCCACCTGCGCCTGTAAAACCTTCGGCTGTAGGCTCTGGTGCATTGCCTGGAGCTATGTTGCCACCACCCGTTCCCGTAGGATCGTCTGGTGAAGGTGCGCCCTGTGCAGGTGCTTGCGGTGGCTGTTCAGGCATCATTGCCTGTATCTCTGCCATCATCTTAGCTTGGATAAGTGCTTCTCTTGGATCATTAAGAATTTTGTCTTCATCCAAGTCCATAGAAGCGGCAAGCTCTCGAAGGATGAAGTCGTACTTAACAAACGGAGCCATCTGTTGATTAGCTGTCATCTGCATAAACTGTAGTAAGCGTTGGCTACGGATTTCGTTACGCATCAAGCTTTCTGTGCCACGGGCTTTTACTTCCAAATCTCCTTTGGTGTATTCTTCATCGAAGTTGAATTGCATGTTAAAAGCAAACAACGCTTTGCCCAACGGTGATAATAAATAGTCATCGATGTTTCTCACCACGGCTTTAATATTTTGCGCTGCGGCTCCCATGAGCATCGACATACCTGAAGCAGTCCGACCTACTCCCATAACACCACCAACACCGTGGCTGTAGGATGGTATCCCTGTGGCTTCATCTGATAACTGTCGAGCCTTATCAAACATCATCATTAGTTCGTTAGATACGTTTGGAAACTTAGTGCCGAAGATAGCTTGGCCTGGAGCACCTGCCTGTCTGCGGAATACTTTGCCTGGGTATACTGAAAGGTCTTGGCCTGGAACTAAATTAGTCTCATCGATCTCTATAAGAAGATTTCCAGATAAGGCTGAGTTGTCTACACTGAGCCGCATGAAGCCGTTCATAAGAAGCTGCGTGTCTTCCATGTTTTCAGCAACGCCAACCCCAAAGAATGAGTATGGATTAGCTTCATATGGAACTGCAGTGTATGGTATGCGAGTTGGAGTAAATGGATTAATAACTAGTCTTAGTATCTGCCCATTACATACCCAGACATTTACCTGCACTTCGTCACGGTCACTTACTTCATCTGGTAAATCTAAGTCAGCTTCTTCTGCTAACTCTGCATCTATTACACCCCAATATTCTAGAACCTCAAATCTTTCTGGATTGTCTGAGTTGTTGGCTTCATCCAAGGCATCTTCCCAATATTCTCTGGAATAAGATGCACCATAATCGATAGCCAGTTCGATACTCTCATCACGGAAGTGGGGGCGCTTTTTCAAAGCTCTCATTTGGCTTCGGTTCAACCTATGTCTTTGAATAGTGAACTCTGCCTCACTCATGTTTCGAGCGTCAGGATCAGGATAGAAATCCCAAATACTGGTGTATTCTATTTTTGGAATAGTTTCGAAGATAGGATCATAATTTCCTTCTTCGTCCCAACGGGGATACTCCTTATCGAAGGCAAACGGGCCTTTTAAAATACCTGTACCGAATAAGCAGGTTTCAAATGCTACGGATCGAAGATGTTTAGATGCATTGGTTTCATCCAATTGATCGTGCATCTTGCGCTCCATCATAAGAGCCGCTTTCTTTGCAGGTTCGAAGGTCACAGAAGTCTGGGTATTACCATCTCCCGACTGAAGTTCCTCAGAAACGGGGCCTAATGTGTCCTTATATACTCCTAAATCACGGTCAAGGTCTGGACGGGCTATTGGACGCTTCGGGGTATACTCAACCCCCATTTTATCCTGTACTTTTTCGGGTGTTATTGCGTTTGGATCGTAATTTACCGCCCCTGCTACGCTATTTGGGTCTTTTCGAGCCTCTATGCCTACAGGAAACTTACTTCCTGCAAATAATACGTCTACAACCTGTGCATATGCTGCCAAAACCTTGGTTTTTGTGATTTTTACGAAGGCTTGGCTCTTTTCGGTGTCAGTAAACTGAACTTCTGGGCCATATAAGCCTCTGTAGTTGCGATAAGCCATTAACCAACGGTCTTCATCGAACAATCTTTGGTCTTTTGAGCGTCTAAACTGGCTATCTATAAAAGAAGCTATGCCAGAGTACTCAATATTCTCCTCTTCTACGTTTCCATCTTCCTCTAGAGCTACAACTTCTTCTGTTTCAGTTGCATCGTCGGGTGACGGGCCAGTAGGTTTGTCCATTAACGCCATATTTTAATATCCAAATGTTGAATCTGAAGGTTTCCACCGCTGTATCGGAACGCCTTGCCCCATATCGAAGGGCGAAAAGGCTTTCGGGCGGCTCATAATCCCGTATCTGACGCTATCGTATGTGTGATCTGATGCGTGTCTTGGGTCTATATCGTCTGATCCCTTTGGGTCTGACGGTATTACGGGTAAATCTGCTATAATCTGTCGGCATGTATTGAAGAAAATAATACCTGCGGTTTCTGTTACAGGGTCTACCTTTAAAACTTCGTGAAATCTGTTCTTTCCTGATACTCTTGCACCTGCGGTACGGTCACTAGGACGCCAACGGCATCCCATAGAGATCATTTCTTCCGCAATAGACGGGCCAATTTGCCCACGATTGTGCCAACACGATGAATCGAGGACACCATATTGGATACTTTCCCCTTGCTCCGCTTCCAAAACTGCTTGGGCGAGGTCTTTGCCAGTGTGCTTAGAGAGATAAAGCTCACGATAGACGTAAAGCGTCTCATAACTTGGGTCAATTGCAAACCAATGAACTGCAGAAAAAGACGAATATCCATAATCACAACTCCTAAATCTGCGCCAATCGGGGGGTATATCAAACGGTTCGCAAACATGGACTGATTGTTTAAACTCTGGGAACGCTGCGCCATCCGCTACAGCCCAATCTCCCTCTAGTAATTGCCGCCTTTGCATTTCTGGAAGTGCTAAAAGGTTGGCTTCGTACTGCCCGTCCTTCATCAGGTAGGGGTTATCTTTCAAAGTTGCAGGTATGAACCTGCGGTAGAACAACGGTTGTCCTTCTTTTTCATGTCCTTCGGGAAATACTAGTGTATTCCCTGTATCGATGTCCGTTGCTGCAAACTTTATATTCCCTGGGGCAGGATCTACGAACATCTTCTTAACCCATCCATGTCCTCTACCACCTGGGTTTGTCGTAGCCCTTTGGAATAGTGGCAGGGTTGGATCTGTGGAACGCAAACGAGAACGCATATAGTTCCAAGCGAAGGGCGTTGCGTACTGGGTAAGTTCGTCAAAAGCTATATAGCTAAAAGACAAACCTTGGTATCGAAGAACGTCCTCATCTCTTTCGAGGTAGGTCATCCATAATTTACCACCGCTAGGAAAGACCCACTGACTTTTCTTTTCTTGCCACTTTGCTTCAGGATAAATCTTTGGGTAAAGCTCTTGAGACTTCCAGATTAGTTCCCGTAGTTCGTCATTTGTACGTCGAAGTATAAGACCGCTAAAGTTACTATTACTAAAATAGCGCATTGGGTCAGCGAGTAGAGCATATGATTTTCCCGATCCTGCACTGCCCCCGTATAAAACCTCACGCTCACTAGCCGCTAGGAAGTCTGTCTGAGGGCCTGGATTTGGTTGAAAAACAACTTCACGTTCTTGTTGTTCTTGGGTGATAACTCCAAAGTCTAGCGTGTCTGAAATGCTTTGGAACTCTTCTTCAGCTTCGACATCTGCACCTGTGTGCTTCGCAAGCTTATTCTCCATCATGGTTTTGATACGCTTGCTGTCGGCTATCTTACGTCTTAGTCGAGCTTCTGTCTTTGCATCCTTCGTCTTGGGCTTAGACTTATTATTCTCTTTCTTCAGAGCTTTCAGGCGTTTGCTTTTTGGCCTATGCTCCACCCAGATATTCCGTAGACCTTGGTGGGAGATTGTGCGCTCAAGTTTATCGTTGAGCCACTCCGTAACCTTACGTCCACTATACCCTTCATCTAGATGATCTAGGGCTTGTTCGATCAGTGGGGTATAATCTTCATCAGGGATTAACTGTAGAGGATCTTCGTCACTGGCCTTGTAGCCGTAGGGTATTCTTTGGGTTCCGTTTTTTCTAGTTTTGTTTTTCCAAGTCATCGGCTTTTGGGGGAAGAATGAACATACCGCCACCGTTATTGGTGACCTCAATCTTTTCTTTCTTAATTAAGCCTGTGCGGTCTAACACCTCACGGGCTGCGTTGATTGCATTCCTAGCTCCCAATGCCGTTGGATCGTTCAGGACATCGATCAAACCATGTGCAGCCTTTGGTGCATTCATAGCTAACATCATCGATGCTCTTTCAATAATCTCTTCACGCAACGGCCCCGTTACTTCACCCTGATTGGTTCCCTTACTGTATCCTGCTAAATCCATAGCCTTACGAATATTACCACGGGCTTCACCCATCAGAGCTTCTAAAAAAGCAGCTTGCTTTTCAGTATATTTTTTCTCAGTCATTACTTTACCTTAAAAATACGAAACACAGACCTACTGCGCCTGTGGCGATCATCCAGAATATACGTTCTGCAAAGGCTATCTTCTGCCCTCTCACAATGGCCTGTCTCTCCATTTCATCTAACCGATCATCTGCCTTCTTCTGGTACTCGACTATATTATCCATCCGCTTAAATGCCGTGACCATACGCTCTTCCATGCGTACCATTTCGATCATGCATTCCGAAAGCTTATCCACCTTAGACTCAATCCGATCTAGCCTGTCTTCCATACCCAACCCTTTATTTCTTTTTCCAACTAACTTTTTTCTTGGATGTTTTCTTTCGGGTTGCTTTTTTTCCTGCAGCCGTTTTGCACTGCGCCATTGTTGGCCTACAGGCAGGATAGCCCCGTTTACTTTTTTTGCGAGATTTGCGTCCACAGGGCTTTCCTGTTTTGCAATCTACCCATCCTGTACCATCATTCTTTTTAAACCAATCATGGAGACTGTTAGGCTTTTTTCTTGCTGCCACTTTTCTTTCCCCAATTCTTAGCTCCGACTTTGCGGCATTTAACTAAAGCCCCCGACCCGTAAGCTGAAGGCCACGTTCCCCCGTTTTTGGTGTAGGCGTTTTTTACCTTGTCGTAACAGGCATCACGTTTCGCTGTCTTTTTCTTTTTAGGGGAAGATTTCTTTTTAACTCTTGCTGCCATTGCTGACCACTTTCATTAAATGTCGGGCTACATTTTTATTTCGGGTGATAATCAGAATGAGGCCATCATCGTCGTAAACTATGTACTTACGCCTAACTTCTATCATCACCATTTCTTGCAAGACCAATAACGTGCGGTAAACTTATCTTTAGCCGTGTCGCACTTATGTCTTGCTCTAAAACTCTTTCGTCTTTTTGGATTACTCTTTCGAATTTTCATATTTGGATCGCCAAAGCGAATAATCTTTTCTTTGCCATCCTTACAGGCTTTGACCACAAACTTCTTCGGCCCTTCAGGGGTGCGTCGAGGTTTGTTACACTTCATCTTTGATTTATCTAGTTTAGCCATTAGAAAAATATCCAGTATGCACCAAAACCAATTCCACCCCAGACAACAATTATAATGAATACCCAAGTCAGAATCTCTTTAAGCTCTTCAGCTTCCTTCTGCTTTTTCTTCAGGGCTTCCTGTCGCTGCTTCCGCATCTGCGCCTGATATGCGACCCAATCATCATATAACCCACTTCTTCCAAACAAGCGCATATGAGACTCAAGCTGACGCTTCTGTTCCTTGAGTTTATCCAAGGCTAGAAACTCTTCGAAGTCATCGCCTTCCTTACCTAATACCTTGGTGAAGACGCTCTTCTTTTTCTTCTCTACTTTAGCCTTTAGGTCTTCCTCTGCAGAGACAAACTGCCCGATGGATTTTCCGACATCAACTAACTCACGGCCCTGCGAAATAGCTGTCTTGATAGTATTATAGGCGGCTGACGCCACAGCGATTTCCGCTAACATCCCCTAGCCCTCAAATTACAATAAAGTGATGTCCACTTCCAACCTGTTACAGCTTCCGAAGGCGTACAGGTTCTTTGCCCTTAGATCAGCCAAGAAGGTTTCCACCTCTGTCTGACATTCCGTTACATCATTAAAAGCCTTTGGGTAGCTGACGTAGTGGCAGTCGATACTCAACGGACTTGTGCAGATCATCGCCACTGCTACCCAAGTGTTCATTACTTCTTCTTCTTTTTACCCTTGTGCATGTAGCCACCGCCATACGCACCCATCTTCTTGGGCTTTTCTATTTTCATATATCCACCCATCGCCATTTTCTTTGCATTGGCAGGGGGATTGGATGCACCGCATTTAGCTTTACTCATCTTCATCAGAAGCTTCCTTTTCAATCAGATATTCTATGGATTCTATTTTGGTAGATGCTTCATCTGTATCGAAGAACTCATCATACCCACGGAAAATTAGATCTTTGTCTGCAGCTTCTGCAGGAGTGATCAATTTCTCCTGTAATAAATAATCACGGACAGCCTCAAGTGTAAGTTCTCGACCTGTCCGTTCCCTAATCGCTGCACGAATATATATTAGGTTAATCAACCCTATGTACCTTCTATTGTAACATTAAAGCAGGATATAAGTCAAGCACTTAATAAAGTGGCGTACTAATGCATTTTTAGTCTAGACAAATCTGAAAAACATGGTACAATATAATTGTTAGCCGCAGGGGTTAAACCTATAGTTTACCGTAGATGGCTCTTCTAATATCGTTCTTGTTAATACCTATGTCGTTAAGTTCCTTATCGGTAAGGTTCATTAACTGCCAATAATGCACTCGTCTTTGTTGGGCTGCTACCATCTTATCGAAGACAGTTTTACCCCATCGTTTAACTAATCCCATTACAACTCTCCTTATTAAAATGTTGCTAATACTATTATAGCACCATCTTACTGAGGGGAGTTTTGTTCTTTTAGCAAATCCGTTATGCAGGTAACCGCTAGGGGAACAGGGATCTTAAACCACTCATTAGCTTGAGACTCTGCTATCTCCCTTACAGCCTCATGCGCCTGTCTTTCCAGATCCCTTCGATCTTCGCTATGCACATGATAATGTAACTGATAATCCCTAAACGGACTAGAGGTCTGATAGCTATTACATCGATCCTCTGCATCTATAGCCATGCCGACCTTAACCCAATCAGGCCATGCAGGATTAGTCAGGACATAAACATACCCTTCCTTAGTATTGCTATAGTTCTGCAGACTAGCAAATGCAGCCTCATCAAAAGACTTGTATTTACCTGGCTTATACAAAGGATGCGTCTTTGGAATATACCTTCCATTAACGTACATTCTTGTATGGTTATGATCGTTATGACAGCTTTTGCAGACGTACCATTTCTTCTGAATACAAAAGTCGTGGATGTTATCCCCTGTTACGAGATCTACACCGCACTTAATGCACTGCATCAGTCTATATCAAATAGTCTGCCTACAGCATTGGTACTGTCTTCAATATAATTAGCTTTAGATCTGAGGGTTTCTGCCTGACGGGTTAACTCATGGGCAACCATATACAGGAACTGATAGCCTTCAGTATCCCCATATTCCTCAATCATCTCTTCGATAACATCATCAAAGCCAACCCTGATCTCCGTGGGGTCATCTTCATCGTCACCGACATAAATAACATTCACAATATAACTATTGCCGTTTTCATCTACATCAAATTCATTTGTACAGTAAATGGGTACGTTCAAATCAGCCTGAACAAGCTTGTCTTCAAAGTCACTCATCTTAGAGCCTTGAATTAGAACAGGAATACCTGTGCTATACACTTAACAACGCCACCTAACTAAGTCAAGCTTTTTAATCTACATCTAGTAACTTGACGCTTTCTAACCATAGGTTAAAACCGCAGCCGATTATGGTTTAGGTTTACAGGTTGAAAATCTAAAAATTAGGTAGGGAGTGTATACGGTAACGGTAGGGGGTGGGGTGGCACTTGCAGCCCCTAAAAATTAAAAGATTTTAGCTATTAAACCCCTGTTTTATATGGGTTTTTCTCACCTGATACCTATTAGTTATAGGTTGCAGCAAAATAAACGACTGAAAACAAAAAGAAAATTAAAAGGATTCAATTTTAGGATTCAATTCTTTTAAATTAACACCACTAATAAAATAAAAGCTTCGAGAAAATAGAAGCAAAGAACCGCCAGAAATTTAGTTGATAGTTTTTTAAAGGCATATCGGGGCGGCCTTCGGTGTACGATATAGCACCCCTGCTAACTTTACCCCTGAGACTTAATAAGAAGCCCGTCTAATAGGGGAAAGCTTTCTTCAGGTGTTCTAATACTAGCGGCATTAGCTAACGCTATTCAGTGAGCTTTAAAACCGCCCCTTTTTAGGTGGCATAAAAAAAGCCCCTGATTAAGGGGCTAATCTTTTGAATGATGCAGGGTTTTATTAGTGAGTAGATTTGCAAAGATTATCTATTAACCGTTTTAATCTATCGTCTTTAGTTTCTATTTCTTCTTTAAATATGTAATCGATAGTTTCTTTTAATTCCCGTTCTAATAAAACAATTCGACTAGCTAATTCTATCTTACATAAATTTTCATATAGATAAGCTAGTCTATCACTTTCTTTAAAGCTTAATTCTTTATCAGTCATTAAATTGACTCCGTTTCTTTTACTACTGCAAAGGTCACTCTAACAACGTCACAAGCTAAAACTCCGTAGCGTTTAGCATCATGATATTTCGCAAAATGTGACTCTTGTTCACAGTCAAGTTCATGCCAGTTAAAGTTGTCTTTGTTCATATCACGTATAAATAAATTATATTGCTTTTCGTCTTCGTCACTAAAGCCGCTTCGATCGTCATTAAAGATTGCTGTTAGCCAGTGCGTAGGTAAACTTAATTCAAGTATTTCGTTCATTTGGTCATTCCTTTTATCAGTTTAAAAGGGGCAAGCCTTAACTTACCCCTGCTTTGATTAATCTTTAAATGAGTGAATAGCCGTTATCGACTGAGACTCAAACTTTCCAGAAGCTTTGTAAATGGTGGCTAAAACCTGTTTAGCTGTTTTGAATTTGAAGACTGAATCAGTCTCTTTTTCTAACTGCTTTAAGGCTTCAGCTTTTGTTTTGTGCTTCGTGTAAATAGCCATTTGGCTAGTTAATGGTGGTATTGCATAACAAAGCCATGAGCTTTTACGTTTAAAGATTTTAAACTCTTCTTGTTTTTTCATTTGGTCACTTTCTTTTAACAGTTTCAGTTTGTTACAATATGTAACCCAATGCCCCCGACTAGCAGGGGCTAAGGGTTAAACACTGTTCAACTTTGCAGCATGCAAAAGAACCCGTTCACGTTCTGATTGATTAAGCCCTGCTATTACTGCAAGCACTTTGATTGCATTGCTTCGAACCTGTTCTTTAGAAAACTTTTGTTCTCTTGGCTTGCGGTTTGCTTGCCTATGCTCTTTTTTCAAGCCTAGCTTTTCGATAGTTTCGGGGTTTAAATCGTTAATATTCATTTTCTAAACCACCCCCCAAAAGCTCCAAATAAACTATGAAATGAAAAACCGTCATTTTGTGTTTTTGCAGTGAACAAAAAGCTATGCCCTGCTTCAGGGTGGCGGTCTTCAATTTTAAACGGGTTTTGAAAATTTAACCCGTATCGATAACCAAGTATTTTTCCGTTTATCCACATTTGTTGAACCCCTTAAAGTTAGATTGAAAACCATTTGGAAATTCAGTTTCCATTTCTTTTTTAATTTTGTTTAGAGTTGTTCGTACTTCAACACCGACAGCGTCTAAATAGGCGTTAATTTCTCGAATTTCTTTTAGGTATTTATTAAATTCTTGATCAGTCATTAGCTTGCGCCCCTATCGTTAAAGTCGTTCAAGGCTTCGGTTAAAGTTGAATGATAAGAACCGTGATAAAATCCGTTATCGGTTTTGTTATGAAGCCACGTTACAAACGGGGTGTATTCATTATCGATTTTGCAAAGCACTATTTCTAGATAATCAAAGTGACCTGCTTTTCTATCAATTATAATTCTGTTCATAGCGGCAACACCTTAGAATAATTAGCAGCCCCTTCACTTTCGATATAAACAAAAGCTTTTGCATTTATATATTGACCACCGCCCCAAGGGTCATTTTCATGTAAGCAAGTATAAGTGGCGGTTTTATCAAATTGATTAGCTCTATTATAATGCCCCTTGTAAAAGCTATATTTTGCGTCTGGCTTCTTTTTAAATTCATCTCCCTTTTTTAAAGATTTTAAAGCCACCTTTTTGAAGGTATCACCGTATTTATTAGCCACTAAATTATGCTTCTTTAAATAAGCTTCAAATTCTTTATCACGTTTAGCTTGTTCAACTTCTTCACTTGAAGCTAATTCAATTTTAGCGTCTTCAGCTTCTTCAACCATTTTTGTTAAAGCTTCGATTAAGTTAATTTGTAGTTCGTCATTCATTTGGTCATTCCTGATTTTCAGTTTCAATTCGGCATAGCTTACGCAAGCCTTGCCCCAATTATAATTGATTCGGTGTAATAGTAAAGTGCTTTACTAGTGTAATTAGAAATACCCCGTAGAGCCAATATAAGCGCCACTGAGTGACTAAACGGGTTTTAGGTATATTAGGCCATAAAAATGGCTTTCCCCTAAAAATCGGTTTTTAGCCATATAAAAAAGCCCCTGAATTAAAGGGGCTTTCTTTTTAGTTTTGTTTGTATCGATTAAACGAATTTATATTCTTCTATATCAATCGGGG
>FUWD013179876.1_pt1 | contig 14503 bp, 15 predicted proteins | sample 1063281 | NCBI WGS metagenome assembly FUWD01 (sample SAMEA79048168, study PRJEB19326) | metagenome | biome: marine | reverse complement strand
AATTAAGAAAGCTAAGGCCTCATGATGATTCTGTGGTCGAGAGCCATTTGGCCAGATAATAGATTTTTCAGAGTTTTGCGAAGCCAACTTCAATTTAAAGTGAGCATCACCACCGATTCCATCGATCTGACCTGCAATAATTTGGTTAAGCTGGGGAACTAAAAATAAAGAAAACTTAATGGATGAGGAGCCAGCATTGATAGTGAGAATGGCTTGACCGTGTAAACCCGTTTGCATATCCATAATGAAAGACCTTAGATCTTGGTATTGCTTAAACTAAAACTTGAATGTCCATTTTGCTGAAACGCATGAAATAGCTGCGCCAAAGCACAAGAAGCCAATCTAGCGCGTTCATTATCAGCACGACTAGTCAACATGATAGGCACTTGAGCGCCCAAAACTAAACCGGCTGGTTGCGCATGCGAAATAAAAGTCAGCTGTTTGGCCAGCATATTTCCAGCCTCAAGGTTGGGAACGACTAATATTTGCGCCTTTCCTGCTACTGGAGAGGTTAGGTGTTTTGTTTTGGCTGCACCAACATCAATCGCATTGTCCATTGCCAAAGGCCCATCAACCAAGCCACCAGTAATTTGTCCTCGATCTGCCATTTTGGCAAGGATCGCTGCATCCATTGAGGAGGGAATATTAAAGCTCACCGTTTCCACAGCAGAAAGAACTGCCACGCAGGGCAAGGCTATGCCGCAAGCTCTTGCCAAATCAATCGCATTTTGGATGATATCGACTTTAGTAGGTAAATCAGGGGCAATATTAATGGCAGCATCCGAAATAAATAGAGGCTGCTCTAAGCTGGCCACATTCAATACAAACACATGGGAGATGCGCCTCGGAGTTCTTAAACCACCATCCTTCTTCACCACCTGGGATAGCAGTACATCCGAATGGAGGTTGCCTTTCATGATAGCCGTTACTTTTCGCTGATGCACTAACTCAACGGCTTTAGCGGCAGCTTGCTTATGCTCGGCAATATCTATTACCTCAATACCAGTCAAATCCAATTTAGCTTCATCAGCTGCACTCTGAATTTGCTGAAGCGATCCGATCAAAATGGGTTTAATTAAACCCTCTTTCATTGCTAAAAATGTTCCTGCCAATGACATAGCATCATCAGGGCAAACGACCGCTGTCGCCATCGGCTCTAATTTTTTAGCCTCAGCAATCAGATGATCAAAGTGATCATGCTCGTCCATCAATAAGCCTGGTAATTCATTGGGCCCCAGATAAATGTTATCCAAAGGGGCATCCACAATGGCTGTACCTGATGCTATGCAGGTGCCATTGCTATCTTCAACAGTGGTTTGAAAAACTGCACAAGGACTTTCCCTCTTCTCCGTAAGAGTCACGGTAATCTTCAAAAGGTCACCAACGTGCGCTCTACCCATAAACTCAAAATTCTGGGATCGGTACAAGGTGCCAGGCCCTGGAAGAATATTCCCCAACACGCTAGAGATGAGAGACCCGAGCCAAATGGATGGCGCTACAACTGATGCGCTTCCTTCATTTTGCACATCAAGATGGGGGATATTCAAAGGATTCATATTGCCTGATGCATGGGCAAAAAGAAATAAGTCCCGAGCAGTTACGCGCTTCTCAATAGTGGCCTTATCCCCTACTTTCAACTCATCCCAGATCCGATTCTTCAATCCATCCACAGGCGCATTCATGGTTACTCAGCCTTAGAGTCGAGCTCAAGAGCAACCACTTCATCCTCAGCGGGTGCTTCATCAGCATGAGCCTTCTTATGATGAAGTAGGTCTTCAATTTGGCCATACATTTTTAGAGCAAACGGGTGCATGGTCTCACGTGGTCCAGCTATGTCCATGACCAGTTTGAGCGCTTTCTTTTGAGTATCAGCAGTATGAAGAAGAATGGGCAGTGAATCAATTGCTAATTTAGGCTCAAAGTCGACTATTAACGCTTGCTGATGAACAATCTTGACAATATCTTCATGATCCATGTCTGGGAATAACTTAGAGTGGCCCAAAGCGATCAACTCACGCTCCAATCTTGTTCGACGTACGTAGCCACGAGCATCATTCAATAAATGCAAGATTCGGACTACCCCTTCAGCCAGGCCACCTTTATCCACAAGAGCCAATGCATTGTGAACTTCAGGCATTTGACGAACATCAACCATTGAGTGTTTAGGTAAACCAGAATCTTTGGGGCTAATAATGGCTTTAATCAACGGAGAGGTATAGATGGAGAAGAAGCTAGTTTCCGTCATGGAATCGCGCATGCTGCGGTAGAGGTTGAGCTGAGTCTCGAGTAATTCACTGGCAACTTTTTCCGCCATGATGAAGGGGTTATCTTTGCTAGCGGGCTTTCTCTCTTGGGCAATGGATTCCGCTGCCTTATCTAACATCGGCATGATAGGGTTCTTATCCGAGAACATGACCCGCTGTGTTCTTAGTGGATGAGATTCACGTATCAAGGCCGCAGTTTCAGCAGTCGACATATTTTGAATAGCAGGACGAACAAAGCGATCATATATTTCAGTGTTGATATTCGACATCTGAGCCACTTCGGTAAACAACTCCTCATCATCCCTGCCGTCACCCAAAGCTAAAATATCTCCCATTCCACGTGGCTCAAAACGAATATGAACGCGATCCTCTTCATCGTCCAATTTCATTTCATAAAGTCCAGGTGATAAGGCTTCAATCGCCCGAACAGTATCGGTAATTGCTACGTGTTCACGACCAGCAATTTGACTGGAGACAAAAATCCCTAGATGGCCAATGGAGTCATGCAACATATACACAATTCGCTGACCTCGCGCTTTAATCTCTTCTACGCTAGCGTATAAGTCGGGAATCCAATTTAATGCCTGCTGCGGCGGCGTAATATTGTCACCATGGGATGCAAAAACGATGATGGGAGATTTGATTGCTTTGAGATCTACTCGCTCCATTCCCAGAATAGCTTCACCAGTCGCCAATTTATTACCAATAAATAAATTATCGAGAATCCAACGCATCTCAGCTTCAGTCATGAAGCAATATCCACCCCACCACTTTTCAAAATCCAAGAATCGCTGAGCTTCTGTATCCACATTGGAATACAAGTTGTAATATTTTCCAAAAAAACTATTACCTGGATTTAAGGCCTCAAAATTAGCTACTAAATTTGCGCCATCGAACAAGCCATTGCCCATATCCGCCAGCATTAAGGCAGACATTGCACCACCGCGCATACCACCGGTATAGCGCATTGGATTATCCCCAACCTTGCCTGCCCAATATGACATTGGGGAGCCATTGAGCACAATTGGGCCCATGAGATCAGGAACTGCTGCAGCCAATAACATCGCCGCCCAACCACCCTGGCAATTACCAACCACAATCGGCTTTGGTGAATGGGGGTGTTGCTCAACAATGTGTTTTAAAAATATGATTTCAGCATCACGAACATCAACAATCGTTTGAGTGGGTTCTGGCATTGGTCTAAATGCAACGAAGTACACTTGGTGACCATCTGCAAAGGCCTCGCCTACTTGGCTATCTGGTTTAAAACCACCGATGCCCGCACCATGGCCAGCGCGTGGGTCAATAATCATGACTGGCGCACGTTTCTCATCAATCACAATACCTTTAGGCGGTGTAACTTTGAGCAATAAGTAATTTACTGGCGTACTTAATTCATGCCCATCAATGATGACTTCGTATCCAAAATCTAAAACTGGTGGCATACCTGATTCGACATGGTCTAAATATACGTTACCGCGCTTACGTAGCGTTTCAAAAACTAGCGCACTACGCTGGGTAGAGTCGGTTAAGTATTCCTGCCACATACCCCATAGTGCACTCGGCTCAGAAGTCATCAGCGAAGTTACTTTTTCTTTTGTTTTTTCCAACAAATTTTCAATCTTTTTAGATTCAGTGAGCATGACCCCTTGAAGCTTTTGATTATGTATCGAGCTTAGTTCTGAAATTTTATGCAAGGATTGTTTTTGCTCTTGATGAGATAGTTCAGCCGCTTGCATATTCTTTTGGAGAATATTTCTATAAGAACTCATGGGACTATATTGACTAAAATCAAACATTGCTGCCTCTCACTGGATCGAAACTTCGTAGTTGACCTATTACTCTAAATATCATGCGTGTCAACTTCATGTAAGTTTTATGACAACTCAGATTTAATTAATGATTGATGCCGTGGAATTGGTGGCTATATACATCTTGGCATCGTCTTCATCAGTATGTAATTCGTATCCTAGATGACGCATTAACACCAACATATCGTGATTTTCTTTAATTACAAACCCATATATCTCAGATAAACCATTTAGCCTTGCACAATCCAGTATTCCCTGCATTAAATGAGATCCAATGCCTTCATGATGGTAATCATCGCTGACTGATAGAGAAAATTCGCCTCTAGTGCTATTAACATCACGAACATATCTTGAAATACCAACCAAACTTTCTGTGGATTCACCCTGCTGCCTAATGAAAGCAGCCAGGGAAAAATCATTGGGGTTTGACGCGTGAATGATTTGCTCTAGCAAATCCTCAGGTAGAGTTGACATTGCGTGAGCGTATCTAAAATATCGACTTTCAGAAGACAAATGTTGAAATAAATCCAACACCGCCCCCCGATCCCCTGGTGTGATAGGCCTAATCTCATACTCTCCACCATGAGCTAGTGACCATCTCTTGATGAAACTTGATTGCAATGCATTGTTATCGGATATTGCGTCCATTACCTTTAATCTCCCGCTAAATCCATCACGTGAATATCTTCTGAAATAATCAGATGCGTACCGGTTGCCTCAATGACTTGATCTACCGTCACTCCCGGAGCCAATTCCCTTAATACCAAACCCTCAGGTGTAGGCTCTATGACCGCTAAGTCAGTCACAATCAAACTTACTGGGCGAGTAGCTGTAAGTGGCAAAGTGCATTCCTGAACAATTTTGTGTGCGCCCTTAGCAGTATGTTGCATGGCGACAATCACTTTTTTAGCACCAGAAACCAAGTCCATAGCACCACCCATTCCGGGCGCCATCTTGCCCGGAATCATCCAATTAGCCAATTTTCCTTGCGCGTCCACTTGCAGACCGCCGAGAACTGTCATATCCAAATGTCCGCCACGAATTAATCCAAATGAGAAGACAGAATCAATTCTTGCAGCTCCTGGAATCGCCATTACTGGAGTGCCTCCAGCATCGGTTAAATCATCATCCTCCATACCCTCAGGAGGACGCGCTCCAAGTCCAATGAGGCCGTTTTCTGACTGCAAAAAGACGGTCATATTTTTAGGTAAGTAATTAGCCACTTGAGTAGGCAATCCTATTCCTAAATTAACTAACATGCCGTCTGAAAATTCCTTGGCAACACGCCTGGCAATCACTTCATTAGGGGAAAGTGTAGTCATGATTAATTGCCTTCCTAGTGGTGCTTGTGAGACATAGAAATAAGTTCAGTCACAATGGCACCCGGTGTGATGACATCATTTGGGGAAATCATCCCGACAGGAACAATTTCATTGGCCTCACACAACACTACCTTGGCAGCCATTGCCATGACTGGATTGAAATTGGTCGCAGTGAGTTGATAGGCTAAATTACCGAGATAGTCAGCTTGATGTGCGTGAATAAGTGCAAAATCTGCAGATATCGGTAGCTCTAATAACCAATCCTGCCCATCAATATCAATGACTCGCTTACCCTCTTGAACCAGTGTGCCAATGCCAGTTTGGACCAATACACCCCCCAAACCAAATCCTGATGCACGTATCCGTTCCGCTAAATTGCCTTGAGGCACCAGATCCACCGTAATGTCTTTGCTAAACATTTTGGCCTGGGTTTCCGGATTTAAACCAATGTGACTAGCAATGACGTGCTTAACTTGGCCGGTGGAAATGAGTTTTCCAATGCCGTAGTTTGGCTTACCCGTATCGTTAGCGATTACGGTTAAGTTAGATGTGCCAGCCGCCACCAAAGCGTCGATCATCCGATGGGGTGAGCCGATCCCCATAAAGCCACCAATCATTAAGGAAGCGCCATTAGGGATAAGCTCAATTGCCGCTTCAACTGAAATTGCTTTTTTCATAATAAATTACTGTTCTTCTGCATGCTGGTGGCCAAGATTAAGCCTTTGAAAAATCTCTTCCTCAATCGGACTTTTCCCATCAGGGATGCCGTGCTCCGCCCTCAATTGATGTATGTGCCCTCTCAGTAAAATGAGACCTTTTAAGGTGGCTAGCTTATAGAAATGCTCATGATCATCCGGTAGATTTTTTTCTAATAGGGCATCAACAACATCAACTTTCTCGAGATCAATATTTAAAAAGTAAGCCAACCTCACTATCTCCTTATTAAGCTCATGAATATCATCATTTAAGCGAATATCTTCTAATGCACTTTCGGGAAGCATGGCTATGCCACCGCATGGCAACCGCCATCCACATAAATTGTTTGCCCCGTCATACCACTAGAGCCATCGTCACATAAGAAGGCGGTTAAATTAGCAACCTCCTCTGTGGTGACCAACCTACCTAAGGGTGCTTTTTCAATAGCATGTTTCATAAGAGCATCGAACTCCTCTATACCGGAGGCGGCACGGGTCAGGATGGGGCCTGGAGACACAGCATGAACGCGAATCTTTTGTGGCCCTAATTCCAATGCCATGTATCGAACTAGGGATTCCAGCGCTGCTTTTACTGGGCCCATTAAGCCGTAATGAGGAACCGCTTCGTCAGCGCCGATGTAAGTCATCGTTACCATGCTGCCACCATCCTTCATATGCGGAAGACATAAATGCGCAATCTCTGCAAATGAATGACAAGAAACTGCCATCGCCCTAGAAAACCCGCGCTAGAACTATTGATAACTTTGCCATGCAAATCTTCCAATGGCGCCCAAGCTATCGAGTGAACAATAAAATCAAATTTTCCTAAAAGATCTGCTGCATCATCAATAAACCTTTTTAACTCTGCAGGATCTTCAACATTGCAGGCAAGAACGCGAATATCAAGAGCCTTCAAACCTGGAGAAACAACGTCATAGGCCTTTTGATTAAGGCATGAGGCAATTACAGATGCGCCATCTTCGTCAAGTTTTTTAGCAACGGCATATGCAATACTCTTGTCATTAGCTACGCCAAAAACAATTCCTTTTTACCCTTAAGCATCTTCATTTCCCGAAAAATTACCGACAACTCATGTTGCTGGTGCAATATGACAATATGATGGCTGAGTAAACGAATCAAGCATGCTCATTTGATCCAAATCAAACACCCCAGTCATTTCTAACTGGGGCGATAGATCCAAACGGAAAATAATGCTAAGGCAAATTACTTTTTGGTAGCCACACGCTTAGTGGGAGGTTTTTCAGTAGCAACATCCGCTCCAGCAATCTGATGAATAGCTTGGTCAGCATTGTCAATTGCATGATTTACCAACTTGCGACCCTCTTTGAATGCTTTAGTACCTGCATCAGAAATATCGCGTACGACTTTAGCCAATTTATCGCCACCAATAGGCATCTTCTGCTCAGCATCATCGAGCCAGTCAGCTAATGAGTCCCGCGCCTTATCTAGATGTTTTTCAGCTTTGTCAGCAACATCATTGCCCAAGTTATTCAATAATGTTTTGGCTTTTTTATGGTAAACAACCATTCGTTTTCTGGCTTCTACAGCCGCACTCTTTTGCAGCTCATCTAATTTCATTAAATCATTCTGGGCAGCACTCTTAGCCAAATCCATTACATGTGTCACATGAATGCGTAACTCTTCGGCATGGTATTCGCCTAACTGTTTTGCTGTATCTAATAATTGATGTGAAAGTGAAAACAGCTCTTCTGCTTTTTGCTTATTCCACTCATGCATATCGATCTTTTTCATTTTCTGCTCCTTATATTGAGGGTCAATAGATTCTTCTAATTCAACAACAATTTAACTCAATATAAGGTTTTTTCATGACAGTATTGTCACAAAACAAGTTTTTATTCAATCTTGTACCCATCTCCATTGATCACAATGGAGGAAAGAGGTGATCTACAAAAAAGTAGATTTTTTACAATCTGAATTTGAGTCTGGTTTATGCCGTGATGCGCGCTCAGCCATTAGCTCAAAACGCTTTGTGGCACTATTTTCTAGGAAGAACTTAATCAAAAATAGTGGGATGTTCGTCTCCAGCTCAAAAGTAGCATGGTGCTTAAATCGGGTGCCATTTTGCTCGGGCTCAATAACCCAGCTCCCTTTATAGGCCTTGGCATCCCCCTCAAGCTGGGTAAAATCGACTCGCCTAGCCGAGACCTCTGAAAACTCAAGAATTGAGCGTAGGTTAATGGGGAAGAATAAGACCCTCTCCTCTACGATTCTCTCGACTTGAACCTTATTGCCAACTCGATCAATGACCCTTGACTCTCTAATTCCTGGAATGTTTTTAGCGCCCTCATAATCAGTCAAAAAAGCATAGGCCTCACACTCATTCACAGGCGCTATATAACTTGCCTGAACTTGAAAACCGGCGCCAGATCTACCTACAAAAACTTGTAAATCATAAGGGGTAAGCTCAGCTGCAACACAATACGTCTGAATGACTGATAGAAGCAGTGAGCAAATAACCCTTTTAGCAAAAATAGTCATCAAGGCTCCGAAGTTTTTATCGTGACTTTGATTTTGAATATCTTTTGTGACTATTTGAGGGCGCCAAAATAGGCTAAAGCTTTACCAACAGGTTGAGCGTACGATTCCGTTGCGGATAATGCTATGCCAGTACCCCGTCCCAGTGAACATTAAAGTGAATTACCGTTAATAGCATCTTTAAATGCTGAGCCCGCTTTAAACTTGACTGATCTACTAGCTTGGATCTGCACCACAGCACCAGTCACCGGGTTTCGACCTACCCTCGCGCTACGCTCACAAAGGGAAAAAGAGCCCAAGCCAATAATCCGAACAGCTTCATCGCTAGAAACAGCAAGCATCACATGCTTTATAAATGAATTCAATACCAGTTCGGCAGCGAGAATTGAAATATCTGCGCCTGTAGAGATATGCTTAATTAATTCATTTTTATTCATCTAGATGCATTTCAGATTCTTTGTTAATGAAATTTAGCATGAATAAATGACAAGATAAATTTACCCATCATCCAATTGTCACAATGTAATGCAAGAATATCCGCGTGCCCTGGCCCCACAAAATGAAGGAGTGCCTAAATGCAATACCAAATCATTCCATTAGAAATTGGATCCATTGTCGATAGAGAAGTATTCCAAAACGGCAATATGGAAATTAAATGTGGCCTAGTTTGGAAGCTTGGCTCTGTGATCACCAATTCCAAGCCAAGTTTTATGAAAAATTATGATCCAGATATCGGTATCTGTATTGCAGATATTAAAGATGCCCGTATTAGCGAAACCTATAGCGGTGAAAAAGTCATCTATTTTTCACAAACTGTTCCAGAAGCAATAGAAGATGAGCTCACCGATATCTTTTACGGTATTTCAAGAAAATTCTCCGGCCCCTATCAAGATATTTTTCAAGATTTAGAGTGGAAATTGGTCCGATCGGAATCCTTTATATTTGGACAGTTGGAAGTTAAGGAAGTCAAAGACCCCTACCAGTCTTACAAGTAATCGCCCGACTATCTTATGTATTTAGGCGATCAATGAGTTATACGCCCATCTCAGATTGAATGAATCCACAAACCAGCAGATTAAATGGTGCTGGATGCCCCGAGTCTGCAACTTCAAGCGTACTGAGATTGGGAATAACACTTTTGGCCTCCTCAACCCGCTGCCGGGTGCATATTTTGGATTCCCCCCCGTAGATCAGACCCACCCTACCCTTGTAACCCTCTAACGCTTCGTGGAAATTCATGCCCCAGACATCAGCACGGAAGGAAAGGTCAAAATGTCCTGGGGACTGAACGCCTGAAATTGCCCTCTCATCCACTTTGAGATCCTTGGCCAACTGTCGAGCCTCTCGAAAACCTACATCATTTTTCATGGACTTATATAGCGAGTATAGGGATGTCCAATTCACAGTTAAGGCAATATCATTAAGAATGATTTCGAATATTTTTTACCAAATATTTGAGTCAAGTACATCGCCAAGACCCCGCCCATGCTAGTTCCAAGAATGGTTAGCTTCGGGTGCGACTTATCATTGGTCAAGATAATTCCACGAATCAACCGACTAATATCAGAAAGGTATAAGGACATCTTGTATGTATCAACATCATCGAGATGATCGGACTCACCCCTACCGGAAAGGTCAATGCTAATAACCTTGCAATTTTTAAATTTCAAAAAATAAGCATGAATCACTAAAAACGTTTTTTAGTCTCTAGCAATCCAGGCAAACACAATAAAACATTTTCCGCGTCCAGATCACCTGAAATTGTGTAGGCAATCTTGCGTGATTTGTCACCATCATCAATCTCAAAATATCGCGTTTCTGGCGCGGTACTCTCAACTCCTTTAGCTGCTGGCTGACTTTTAAGTGAAGCGTCGTCAGAAGTCGTTACTTTCGCAGTGGGCTCCAGAACGATGGCATCGCCACCTTGGTCATTAGACGTCAAATACTCTTGAAGGCGCATACCAGAGGGCTGCTCTTGTCCAAAAAAATCAGACTTCATGTTCCGTAACAGATCAAAAAAATTTCTTTTCATTCAGCAATATCTAACTTTAAGTATTGGGGGCTACAAGCCCACCCTAGTGACTGTATAGAGTATTCATGACAAAAATAATTAAATTGCACCAAATTGTGAAATGGATTGAAATAACAGTTGACAAAGCCTCGTGAAGGCTTATGGATTAAACCTCATTCTGCAATTTTTTATTGCACGCTGAAGACGCGCACTGGAAATTTCCTCAAATGGGAGCCAAGCCTTCTGAATTTCCTCGGGAGACTCGCCCTCCTCTGCAGCATCAAATAAAAATAAGAAATCAATATGCAAATGTGCGGCCTCACCCTTCTTGGGATTAGCTGGAATCTCATGCAAATCTATATCGATGGGATCTAGACATCCCTCAATAGGCTTACAGATAACTCCCGTTTCCTCGTAAACTTCTCTGATGGCCGCATCAATTGGGCTCTCACCAAGATCAACATGACCACCTGGCTGCATCCATTTCTCGATGTAGGGATGAAAGATTAATAGGGCCAGACCATTTCTGATAACTAGGCCACTAGCGGTGATGTGGCCCTCCTCATTTAATCTTGAGTATGGGTTTAATGAGGAAAGAATCTTAAAAATGATTCCAGAAAGTCTCTTTGGAAGGGCCGTAACATCCAAACCCTTGGTGACTGGATAGGCATTATTTTTCATACTTAAGTAAAATCATCCCTAAACTAAGAATCTTAAGAAGGCAAGGAGGGATTGACTACCTGATTCATTGGTAAGAAATGACTTACAAAATCATTGCATTGCCGCTGAAGTTTATTTAAGCAACTCCACCATGACTGCCTCATCAATCACTGGAACACCTAACTCTTCTGCTTTAGTGAGTTTGCTGCCAGCATCAGCTCCAGCAACTACATAGTCAGTTTTCTTGGAGACTGATCCAGCGACCTTAGCACCAGCTTTTTCGAGCAGATCTTTTGCTTCATCTCTCGTCATCGTGGGGAATGTACCTGTAAGCACAAAGGTTTTTCCTGCTACGGCTGCACTGATAACTTTTTCTTCGACAGAGAGTTGCATTCCCGAGGCCAGGAGTTGCTCAATCACTTCACGGTTATGGGCTTCTTCCATAAAGCTAGTGATAGAGTCTGCCACCACAGGGCCAACGTCCTTGACTGTCAGCAAGTCTTCGAGGCTGGCATCCATCAGGGCGTGCATGGATTGGTAGTGATTAGCTAAGTCTTTGGCGGTGGTCTCGCCCACATGACGAACACCTAAAGCAAATATAAATCGGGCTAAGGTGGTGTTTCTGGATTGATTAATTGCCTGTATGAGGTTATCGGCAGACTTCTCACCCATACGCTCTAGGTTGGCGATTGCAGTAAAGCCGAGGCGGTAGAGATCGGCCGGCGTTCTAACTAGATTGTGATCGACCAATTGATCCACGATCTTCTCGCCCAGACCTTCAATGTCTAATGCTCTTCTATGAGCAAAATGAATTAACGCCTGCTTGCGCTGTGCGCCGCAGAATAGGCCGCCACTACAACGGGCAACTGCTTCGTCTGCTAATCGCTCTATATGTGAATTACATACAGGGCAGTTTGTTGGCATGACAAACTCTTGCGCATCATTTGGTCGACGCTCTTTAACCACCGAAACGACTTCCGGAATCACATCCCCTGCTCTTCGCACTGAAACGGTATCCCCAATACGCACGTCTTTGCGCTTCACTTCGTCTTCATTGTGGAGAGTCGCGTTTGTGACAGTGACTCCACCGACCTCTACAGGAGCGAGTCTTGCAACAGGAGTAATGGCACCAGTGCGGCCCACTTGCACGTCAATACCCAGGACGGTAGTTAAGGCTTCTTGCGCTGGGAACTTATGAGCCAAAGCAAAACGTGGAGCTCTGGATACAAAACCTAACTTGGCTTGCTCAGCAAAGGAGTTGACCTTATAGACCACACCATCAATGTCATATGGCAAAGAATCTCGCTTTGCACCTACCTCGTTATAGAACGCCAAAATCTCTTCTACGGATTTGAGAACGCGGCGCTCAGAGCAAACTGGCAAACCCAGCTTTACATATGCGTTAAGTAACTCTTCGTGGGTTTTTGGAAGCCAAGACTGTGGCTCCAATGCGCCTAAGCCATAGGCAAAGAACGATAGCGGTCTTTTGGCGGTGATCTTGGAATCTAATTGGCGCAAACTTCCTGCTGCCGCATTGCGAGGATTGGCAAATTCTTTCTCACCCTGGGCGGCAGCTTGTACATTCATTTTCTGGAAGTCTTTAAGATACATAAAGACTTCACCGCGTACTTCTAACACTTTTGGAATATTGTCCCCAGAGAGCTTCAGTGGAATAGCCCGAATCGTTTTGATGTTGGCAGTGACATCTTCACCGCTAGCACCATCACCACGAGTAGCTGCCCTTACTAAGGAACCATGCTCATAGCGCAGTGAGATTGCTAGACCATCAAATTTGAGCTCTCCCGCGTAATCCACTTGGTCAACATGAAGACCTTCACGACAACGACGATCAAATGCAATGAGCTCAGCATCCTCAAACGCATTGTTCAATGAAAGCATCGGTACAGCATGGGTAACGGAGTCAAACTCTTTTAACGCAGTGCCGCCCACTCTTTGTGACAGCGAATCTGAAGTAATCCACTCAGGATGAGCTGCCTCGATCTCTAACAACTCACGATACAGGCGATCGTATTCGCTATCGGGAACTATTGGGTTATCAAGAACGTAGTACGCATGCTCTAAACGCGCTAACTCAGCTTGTAAGAATGCGTAACGTTCCGCTAAATTTATCGGACTAGAGGACGACAAAGCGATTCCTTAGCTAAAGAGTCTGCTAGCGGTAGAAGAGCCAGCTGGAACGCCACCCTTCTCAAGGTTCGCATATAAAACATCGAGGTGTTGACGAATGCTAATCACAGCAGCTTCTGTGAGATTAATACCGTTGTCATCTACCAAGCGACCATGAACGGCTTGGGCGATCTCAATACCTTCCCCCAGCATGCGCTCGAAAGCCCGCTCTTCATGAGAGACCAAGGGCACCTCAAGCAATAAAGTGACTTGTTTAACAGGTGCATTGGGATCGATTTCTGCGCTGGTAAAGATGAGTGTGCCGTTGCTATAGAACTCATAGGTACGGCCATTACGAGAAAGTCTAAAACCACGTTTGCGCATCAAGGCATCAAAGTTAGCGCCAGGTGTTACCTCATCGAAAAGCACATTAATGCTTAACTGAATATCGCTCTCAGCAGCCATGGCATCGAGCTCTTTGGCGCTTTCAAGCATTGCGTTCACACTTGGCATATCAATCTGAGAACCCAGAGTTTCTGCAAGCGCTTGAGCGCGAGAACAAAAATCAGATAACTCTAAAACACCAATTGGGCCACGGCGGCTAGCCAACTGAATTGCTAGCTGCAATTCCGAATAAGACGCCTCTGGGCGCAGGGTTTCCCAGTCTTCAGCAGCATCAACATCCGCATTTAAACCTTCGCACATCCAGCGCGCTGTTGAAGTTGCAGGCACTTCATTCCAAGCATTAATCTCTTCTAAGATTTCAGCGCCACTAATGCCCTCATCAAAACGCAGGGTGATAACGCAATCGATCCGAGGATCTATTGAAAAACTCTCTGGAGCGGAAACTGCCGGGAGATTTATCTCGCCAAAAGAAGGTTCAGTCCGCCCTTCTGGCTCAGCAAAGCCTTGTCCAAAAGAAGGCTCTCTTGGAAAGCGATCATCTGTAGAGTATTCGCCAGCAGCTCTTGCCTTACGGCGTGCGCGGGCGTATTTGAGATTGAGAACGGCTACTGAAATGAGAATCAGTAGACCAATCACAGCCAAAGCGAACTGCAAGTCAGACAAACCTAACATTGTCATGAATTGCTCTAGA
>FUWD012815424.1_pt1 | contig 14503 bp, 13 predicted proteins | sample 1063281 | NCBI WGS metagenome assembly FUWD01 (sample SAMEA79048168, study PRJEB19326) | metagenome | biome: marine | reverse complement strand
CACCAATTTGGCAAAGATATATATGCTAAATTGAATATAGTTAGCTAATTAGAACTTCCCATCATAGGAAAATTTTGGCAAGTGGCAAGAAATAATAGTAAAGTTTTTATTACTTAACGCACTCTTTAAAGATGACTCTAGTTGTTGCTTGTTATGAGCATCATAACCATCACCTCCAAAAGCTTTTGCTAGTGCTGAAAAATCAACATAGTTAAAGTCAACTCCGGCATTATCAAAGCCTCTCTCACGTTGTTTTTTCTCAATTAGAGCTATTGAATAATCAACAAAAACAATAAAGATAATCGGCAGGTTCATTTCTTTAACTGTAGATAACTCCCCTAAACACATCAATAAACCAGCATCTCCTGTAAAAGCTACCACTTTTCTTTTAGGCTCAGCAATCTGTGCCCCAATTGCCAAAGGAAGTGCAGTTGCCATAGTGCTTAAAGAGTTAGACTGTAATAGCGTTTTAGATTGGGAGCACTTCCACATCTGAGATAGTAGGATTTTATGTGCACCTGTATCACAAGTAGCAATAGTATTTTTTGGAACAAGCTTTCTAATGCTTTCTATAACTAGAGACGGGCCCCATTCTTTTGTCGGACTAAATGCTAGTTGTAGTTCTCTTCTTGTTTTTTCTGGCTGCCTATCTGCCCAAACCACAAAAGGCTTAATATCTTCAGCTATAGACCTCAAGCTTGCACCAACATCGCCAACAAAATTGACAGTAGAGCTGTGCATGTAATGATTATTAATGGTTGCAGTGATATCTATCATTCCTACTTTGTTTATATCCCAAATATCTTTCCAGTTATCGCGCATCTCTATTGGGTCATAACCAGCGCCAATTATCAAGTCTGCCTGCTTTAACAGTTTTAATAGTATTTTGTCTGCTTTTGGCGATAAACCCGCACCTCCTAGCGACAATGGATCGTACTCAGAAACTACCCCCTTACTTTTGTATGTTGTAATTATTGGTACTTTGTATTTTTTTACGAACCACTCTATTGCCTCTTCTGCATTTTGGTTTATAGAGTCAATGCCGGCAATTAGTAGTGGTTTTTTAGAGTTTGCAAATAATTCTTGCGCACGCAAAAGGTCAGCTGTTGGTGCTGGAACCATCGCTGAGGGCAAAGCAGTTTTATTATGAAGGCTTGGCTCAACTTTAACATCAGCCATACCAACTGGCACATCAATATGCACTGGACCGGGCTGACCAGTAGTAGCAATTTTGATAGCCTTATCAACTACTATATCAATTGTTGCTGCGCTAACCTTGAAGCTAGCTTTGGTTACCCCTGCAAAAACCTTTTGATGGTCAAGCACCTGATGAGTATAGTAAGATTCTGCTTCTGTATCAATACACCCAGTAATGACTATAAGTGGAACCCTCTCTTGGTATGAATTTGCTACTGCATTGACTATGTTTGTCGCACCTGGACCTATAGTTACAAGCAATACACCTAGTTTCCCGGTTCTTTGATAAACACCCTCAGCCATATGGCCGCCATTATTTTCGTGTTTACAAAGAACGAACTCAATGCCTGATTTTTTTAGAGCATCAAGAACACTTAGAACTTCTCCTCCAGGCATACCAAATGCATAACGACATCCGGCATTATATAGACCATCTGCTATATAATCTGCCGCACGCTTTAATTTATCCATTGTCTTTTCACCTTATAAAAAACAATTGGATGAAGAGTTACATAGCGGCCAATTGTTTCTGTTGACTAGAAAGTAATGACATCATATCATCAACACTAGTATTTTCAAACAATTCTTGAGACGAACATATATGTAATATTTGGCTAGACTTATTCTTTACCATATGCCCAGTAACATAACGTTCGAACTTTTCAATTAGTAGTGGTATACCTTCATCACGTCTGCGACGGTGACCGACTGGGTAATCTATACTCTCTAAATGTGTTGAGGTGCCATCATTAAAGAACACCTGTATTGAATTCCCAATTGAGCGCTTATCTTGCTCGAAGTACTCTTTAGAAAAGAGTGGGTTTTCTTCTACTATCATCTTAGATCGAAGCTCGTCAATCATTGGCATGCTAGCAACCTTGTCCTCGTAATCTTCAGCTACCAAAGACCCTTTAATTAATGCGATTGCTGTCATGTATTGGATGCAGTGATCTCTGTCCGCTGGGTTATCTAATTTGCCTGTTTTGTTAATTATCCTATCGCCTGATTGTTGGGTCTGAATAACAATTTTTTCTATCTCTTCTAGTCTGTCTTTAACAAGAGGATGTAAGTTAATAGAAGCTTCAACTGCCGTTTGTGCATGAAATTCTGCAGGAAAGCTGATTTTAAATAATATATTTTCCATTACGTATGTTCCATAATCTTGTTTAAAAGAGAGCTCGTTGCCTTTAAAAAGAACATCCTGGAAGCCCCAAATTGGCGCTGTTATAGCACTAGGATAGCCCATCTCACCTCTCTTTGCCATAAAAGCTAGATGCAGTCCTCTTGCAGTTGCGTCACCTGCAGCCCATGATTTTCGTGGTCCTGTGTTAGGTGCATGTCTATATGTTCTTAGAGCTGAACCATCAACCCAGGAATTAGAAATAGCGTTAAGAATTTCTTCTCGACTACAACCAATCATCTTGGCTGTAACTGCAGCTGAAGCAATTCGAACCAACATAACGTGGTCAAGCCCTACAAGGTTAAAACTGTTTTCAAGACCAATGACCCCTTGCACCTCGTGTGCTTTGATCATAGCAATTAAGACATCTTTCATTGTTAGACCGGGCTTTCCTTTGGCTATATTTGATCTTGACAAATAGTCTGCAGTGGCTAGTATAGCCCCTAAGTTATCAGAAGGGTGCCCCCATTCTGCCGCTAACCAGGTATCGTTAAAGTCCAGCCAACGAACCATCGCTCCTATGTTGAAGGCACTCCTTATAGGGTCAAGCTCGTATTCTGTCCCAGGAACACGTGCACCATTATGTAGTGTTGCACCAGGAACTACCGGACCTAGAAGTTTAGTGCATGCGGGATACTTTAATGCATATAAGCCACAACCAATGGTATCCATAAAACAGTATCTAGCTGTCTCCATAGCTTCATTTGAAACGGTGACGTCGAAGTTTATTACATAATCTGCTATATCTGTAATTACCTTGTCAAAGCTTGTCGATCGACTTGCGTCTTTTACTCTTTTTGAGTTCATATATTGATTCCTTATCGTTCTTTAATTGGTGTAATTTGAAGGTTGTCTGGTCCGGTATAGTTTGCGTTGGGTCGAATTATTTTTCCATCATCTCTTTGCTCAATAACATGTGCGCCCCAGCCGGTTATCCTTGACATTACAAATAAAGGGGTAAACATATCTGTTGGTATGCCCATTTGGTTATAAGATACGGCAGAAAACCAGTCAAGATTTGGAAACATACTTTTAATTTCCATCATCACTGACTCTAGTCGTTCTGCTACATCGAACATTAATGTTTCATTAGCTTCAACTGACAAGTCTTTAGCTACTTTTTTAATTTTTTCGTTTCTAGGGTCACTAATTGTGTATACAGGGTGGCCAAATCCTATCACAATCTCTTTATTAGCAATACGCTTACGAATATCAGCTTCGGCCTCATTTGGACTTTGATAACGTTGTTGAATTCTAAACGCTTCTTCGTTTGCGCCTCCGTGCTTTGGACCACGAAGAGCTCCTATAGCTCCTGTGATTGATGAGTATATATCTGAGTTTGTGCCTGCAATAACTCGAGCTGCAAATGTAGATGCATTAAACTCGTGTTCTGCATACAGTACCAAAGATATGTGCATTGCTTTTTTCCAAGAATCTGGAGCAGCTTTGCCATGAAGAAGGTTTAAAAAGTGAGCTCCTATTGAGTCATCTTCTGTTTGCAGTTCGATGCGCTTAGAGTTGTGAGAATAATGATACCAGTAAGCTAACATTGAACCAAATGAAGCCAACAATCTATCAATTATGTCTCTAGTTTTATTGCTATCTGAAATGTCTGTTTCCGGTTCAACAGTTCCTAAATGTGAACATCCCGTCCTAAGTACATCCATAGGGTGGGCAGATTTAGGCATCTGTTCAAGTACAGTTTTGAGAGTGTCTGGTAGCTCTCTTAGAGAGACCAGTTTTTCTTTATATTTATCTAATTCTTTAATGTTGGGTAGCCTCCCATGAACCAATAAATAAGCAACTTCTTCGAATTCGCATTGCTCGGCAAGGTCAAGAATATCGTAGCCTCGATAATGTAGGTCGTTTCCTGTCCTCCCTACTGTACATACAGAAGTGTTGCCTGCGGTTACACCTGAAAGTGCAACTGATTTTTTGGGTTTAAAGGTGGTTGTCATTATTGTCCTCCATTGTTAAATAAGTTATCTAATTTTTTTTCGTATTCGTGGTACTCCAAATAACTGTAGAGCTCTTCGCGAGTCTGCATTGTGTCGACAACCCCCTGCTGTGTGCCTTTAGTTATAATTTCTTGATAAACTTTCAGTGCTGCTGCATTTGCCGCCCTAAAAGCAGATAGAGGATAAAGCGCTATCTTAACTCCAGCAGCAGCCAAGTCATCAGTTGTAAGTAGCGGGGTTTTACCAAACTCTGTAATATTGGCTAGCACTGGAACATCAAAAATTGATGTAATTTTCTTGTACATACCAATGTCTGTTATAGCCTCTGGAAAAATCATATCTGCACCAGCTTCTATGCAATCTCCTATAATGTCAATAGAAGCCTCCAGTCCATGAACTGCCAATGAGTCTGTTCTAGCCATAATTACAAAATCATCGCATCTTCGTGCATCAACAGCTGACTTAATTCGGTCTACCATCTCTGACTTGGAGACAAGCTCTTTATTAGGCCTATGTCCACAGCGTTTTTGTTGAACCTGGTCTTCTATATGGACGGCTCCAGCTCCAGCCTTTTCAAGTGTATAAATAGCGCGCGAAATATTGAAAGAGCCTCCCCAGCCAGTATCAATATCTACCAAGATTGGTAGCTCTGTTCTTGCTGATATTCTCTCTACATCTATAGCAACATCATTTAGTGTTGATATTCCTAAATCAGGAACACCGAGAGAGCCTGCTGCAACTCCTCCGCCAGAAACATAAAGAGATTGTGCGCCTGACTTTTCAGCCATAATAGCATGATAGGCTGTAGTTGCACCTATGCACTGGAGTATTGCATTATTGTCAACAGCTTCTCTAAATAATTTTCCTGGGTTCACTGGATACTCCTTTAATTAGTTGCTCTTCTATGTCTTTCCTTGAAGCTCTAATATGTTGACGCATTAGCATTTCAGCCATCTCACCATCACGATTAGCTATCGCATTAACGATAGCTTTGTGTTCCTGGTAAGCACTGTTAACTCTGCGTCCCCTCATTCCGAACTGAAAACGATAGACACGAATTAAATAATACAAAGAATCATTAAATAACTGAATTAGTTGCTCATTATTACAAGACTTTACTATCAAATAATGGATATCTAAATCACCGCCTTCTTGATAATACTCTTGCTTTTCTTTGAGAGGTTTCTTTTGATTTTCTAGTAGCAATAGGAGGTAATTTATATCTTTGTCGCTGATCTTTTCTGCTGTAAATTTTGCTGCCAGCCCCTCTAACCTTTCTCTTATATGATAGATATCAATTAACTTTGCAGCAGACAATGTAATAACCTTAGCACCAACATTCATTTGCCTTTCAACTAAACCACAGGATTGAAGTTTCAATATAGCATCTCTAATTGGCACTCGACTCACATCGAGTTTTTTTGCTAGATTAGGCTCGCTTATTTTGCTTCCGGGAGGCATTATTCCTGTCTCTATCATTTCACGGATAGCATGAAACACCTTGTCTGAAAGTGATTTTTTCGATAAATCTGTTAGCTTATTGATCAAGATTGTATACAATATAATTAATATACGGTCGATTATAATTATTAATAAGGCGTTATTAATACATTACTATTGAATTGTATACATTAATTTACTATATGAAATTTTAGTAACTATGCTTGAGTTTTTTGGTCACTTAATACAAAAGAATAAATATTTTTGTTTGTGGGCGGCTAAAAAATAAAATAAACTAAGGGTGGATTTGCACTCTCTATGGTGTGGCTACTTGTCGATCTTTTCGTCGTCAATAAGAATTCTATTTGCAGCACCCTCTAGGTCTTCGTACTGGTCATTATTTAGTGTCCAAAAAAATGCAGCTAGGCCAATTAATCCAAGTGAAAGTGCGACAGGTATTAAAAAAATCAATACATCCATTATTAGCCCTTAATCAAGTTTAATCGAAAGCTGTTCCCAATCACAACCAATGAAGATCCTGACATGGCGATAGCAGCAATTAGTGGTGTCACGTAACCAAATATCGCCAATGGTATGGCTATAATATTGTACAAAACGGCTATAGTAAAGTTTTGTTTAATTAACTTGTTTGTCTTTATAGCAACTCTCCATGTCTTAAATATTGGAGCAAGCTTTTCCCCTTGAAATACAACATCGGCAGTGTTTTGAGAAATATCTATCGCTGTTGATGGTGACATTGAAACACTAGCTGATGCTAACGATGGTGCGTCATTTAGGCCGTCACCAACCATCAAAACTCTTCTTCCTTGTTTTTTCATTGATTCTATGTATTGGAATTTTTCAATGGGTGTAAGTTGTGCATGATATGCTGAAATCCCTAAGCTCTCTGCTACCTCTTTCACTATTGGTTTAGAGTCTCCTGAAAGTAGAGACACTTCTAAGCCAGCTTTTTTAATTTTTTTAATTACATCTTTTGCATCGGACCTTAATGAATCGATAAACTTAAAGCACGTCTTTTGTCCTTCTAGATTTAGCCATAACTCAAGGGTTTCAGTCTCTTTATTTGAGCTATTACCGCACCAATTAGCGCTTCCAAGTCTTGCCTCTTGTCCGTCCAGTAATGCTTGCATACCCATGCCAGGAAGCTCTTTTACCTCATTAATTTCTAATAGGTCTCCAGTATAAGCTCTGCAGATAGCTTTTGATAATGGATGATTGCTATTAACCGCAAGCGAGGCAGCCATTTGTAGTTCGTTGTTGCTATATTTAGCCTCTATAAGTTCTGGCTTACCTATAGTTATTGTTCCGGTTTTATCTAGAACAACAAGGTCAACTTTTTCTAACTTCTCTAACGCATCTCCAGATTTTAAAAGGACACCATTTTTAAACAACATTCCACGAGCGAGGACTTGGGTTACCGGAACTGCCAATCCGAGAGCACAGGGGCAAGTAATTATAAGAACGGTAATGGCATTTAATAAGGCCAACTGCCAAGAAATTCCTAAAGCCCACCAACCAACAAAGGTTAGTAACCCCATAAAGTGTACTATAGGCGTATATAGACTTGCTGCTCTATCGGCGATGCGTACAAATCTGGCCTTTGACTTTTCTGATTGCTCCATTAACTTAACTATATCTCCAAGCAGGCTGTTCTCGCTTGCCTTGGATGCGGTTATTCTGATTGGAGCAGAAATGTTAACAGTTCCAGCAAAAACCGAATCGCCTTCTTGGACAGTTTTTGGTATTGTTTCTCCAGTAATTAGGCTAACGTCAAGTTCAGAAATGCCTTTATATATTGTTCCATCAACCGGGATATTTTCTCCTGTTGAAACTAATATTTTCATTCCTTCCTTAAGGTCACGAATTGGTATGACTTTTTGTTTTCCTTTGTCTAGTATTGTTGCTGTTCCTTTAAGTTTAGATAGCAGTTTCTGTGCCGACTCTCTAGCCTTACCTTTGGCTCGAATATCAAGGTATCTACCTATCAACAGAAAGAACAGTAGCATAAGAGCTGAGTCAAAGTAAATATGTTCGCCATGGTTTATTGTTTCAAAAAAGCTCATGCCACTTGCTAGAATGATTGCAAGTGAGATTGGGACATCCATATTAGTATGTCCTTTTTTCAATACTGATACAGCTGAATAAAAGAAAGGCCTTCCCGAATATATTATTGCTGGTATAGCAATAATTATAGAAATCCAATGCATGAAACCTTGTGTAGCAGCTCCCATTAATTTTGTCTCTTCAGACCACAGACCAATAGATATCATCATTAAATTGCCCATCGCAAAACCTGCTACGGCAAGACATCTCAATAGTAGCCTCTCTTGATCTTGGTGCCCATCTTTGCTCTCTGTGTCTCCGAAAGGAATCAAGCCGTACCCAAGTTTAACAACTGACTGGGCAAGAATGTCTGCATACTTCTTGTCCCCTTTCCAAGAAAAAGTTAATCTCTCTGTGGACATATTTACTCTAGCCGATAAGACACCTTCGTGCTCATAAAGCTCTCTTTCTACTCTCTGTACACAGGATGCACAATGAATGTTGCTTATTGAAAGTGTTAGGCTGTAACTGTTATCAGAGTCTGGTACAGCAAATACAGAAAAAAGTTCAGACCCTTCTGCTTTTTTTGTTTCGCTATTATTTATTTCTGAATAAGCTTTTTCACATTTGTTAGAGCAGAAACTATTACCAGATAACAAATCGGTATTGCAATATAAGCAACTTCCTAATTCACTATTATGCGTTTTCTTTGTTGGTGTTTTTGTTGATTCCATTCTGCTACCACTATTATATCCCACTGCCCCTTCAGAGGAAAGTTAGCCCCCTTAACCTCATATCTTCCTTTCCCTTGATCTTGGAGAGTGACCTTAAAATCTAGTCCAGACATTGTTGAGCGCAAAACATGAGCGACAACCTTTGCGCCCACTATAGGCTCGCCTCCTTTGTCAATTAGTTTAAAAGATAAAGTCTCATTATTGAACCCTATCTCACCACTCCAGCCGGTCAACACTTGCTTATTAAATGCAGCAATTTGCTGGTTATAGTTTAAACCTTTTTTGTAGGCGTTTTCAGTAACTAATCCGCTATGGGTCGATGTAGCAAGATAAACAAGTATCCCATCAATAATTGCTACCACAAGAAAGAAGGCAACAAAATATAGCGGTATTGCTTTATCGTTTTTAACTAATTTGCTAAACATTATTCTAGACTGCTGATAAATATACTATCGCTATTTTCTTTAATTTTAGTGTAAACATCTTCAACATTAAAGATTAATTGTTGACGGGCATTGTTCTGCTTTTGAGCTGTCAAAAACACTCTGAAATGGCCAATACTGTCGGCAAAAACAGGTAAAGAATTAAACCACTTATTGCCCATTATATTGCCAGCAACAGCAATCTTTATATCCAAATCATCTATGCCTGAAATAGTAAGCTTGTAGTTTTTGTCTTGGTGTGTCTTATTGAGAATTTTTATATCATAACCGTTTCTAATTCTACTATCTGAAAGTTCAACAAAAATTGGGTTACGGTCATGCAGAACATGCAACTCTATTGGGGAGCGGTTAATTAACCCATAAAGCATAGTGCTTATTGTGATGAATAGAACTGAAACATAGAGTATTGTTCTTTTGCGAAATATGTGAACAGCTTCTTGTTTGTTTTCTTTACGTAATTTATGGTTTAACTCAGTATCATAGCGTACCAGCCCTCGAGGTAACTTTAGTTTGTCCATTACATTGTTACATGCATCAATACACATACCACATGCTATACACTCCATCTGCAGTCCGTCCCTAATATCAATCCCCGCTGGACATACATGGACACAAATTTTACAATCTATACAATGCCCTCTACCTTCCCAGCTGGAGTCTTTTTTGCGTGCGCTTCGTGGCTCTCCTCGCAACTCATCATAACAAATAATTAATGACTCTTCGTCAAACATTGCTGACTGGAATCTGGCGTACGGGCACATATAATTACATACCTGTTCTCGTCCAAAGCCTGCCAACAAGTATGTACTTCCTGTAAGAGCCACAACCCAACCAGTGACTGACCATGGTACATCTTGATTTATTAACTGCAGCATCAAGGTCGGAGCATCGTTGAAATAAAACACCCAGGCACCGCCTGTTAAAACTGAAATTATAATCCAGACTAAGTGAGTAGCTAACAAACGCCAAAACTTATTAAAACTAAACTTTGACTTGTCCAGCTTCAATCTTTGATGTCGGTCACCTTGTAAAATTCTTTCAACCCATACAAACAAATCTGTCCAAACAGTCTGTGGGCATATGTAGCCACACCAAGCCCTACCAAATAGGCTTGTAACAAAAAAAAGCCCTATTGCTGCAATAATCAAGATGCCGGTAATGTAGTAAACCTCTTGTGGCCATATTTCGATAAAAAAGAAGTACGCTCGACTATTGGGGATGTCAAATAAAATGGCCTGGTCTGGAGCGTTTATTCCGCGATCCCATCTAATCCAGGGCGCAAGATAATAAATGCCTAAGGTAATAAGCATTATTATCCATTTTATTTTTCTATATTTGCCCCAAACCCTTTTAGGGTATATCTTTTGCTGCTTAGCAAAAAACTGAACTTTGCTCTCTGCTGGCAATCTTACTCACCGCCGCCAAGAGAATAAACATAAACAACTAATTGTTTTATAGTGTCTTCTCCTAGCCTATCAATCCATGCAGGCATAACGCCATGTTGGGGAGATTTAATTTGTGATTCAATCTGCTGTTCATCGCCTTTGCCATATAGCCAGATTCCGTCTGATAGCTTTGGCGCACCAAATATACGGTTGCCTTCTCCGTTGACTCCGTGGCAAGCAGAGCACATCTGCTTGTATTCTTTAGCACCCTCTGCTGTAGAGCTAGAACCTTTTGAAAGTCCAGCTACATATCTACTTACCTTTGTTACGGAATCCTTGCCCATAACAGCAGCTAGAGGAGGCATGACTGAGTTTCTGGTATTTTTGTGGTCCGATCTTATACCGTATTTAATAGTTTTAGATAGCTCTTTTAATGAACCACCCCATAACCAATCATCGTCATTCAGATTGGGATAGCCCTTAGCTCCTCCGCCCCCGCTACCGTGGCATTGAGCACAATTTTCTTTAAATGCTGACTTTCCTCCAACCACTGCAAATTCATAAAGTTCTGGCATGTCCATAACGTCTTTAGTTGAAGTGTTTTGGAGCTTTTCTAGATTCTCTGCTCTTCTAGAAAATATCTCGCTCTGGCTTTCTTCGAGTTGTTTATACTGAGTCCACTCCATGACACCTTTAGTGCCGCCCCTCTCTGAATCACCTGAAATTACAGGCCAAGCAGGATAGATATACCAATACCCTACAGCCCAAACAATTGTGCCAAGAAATATCCATACCCACCATCTAGGGCAGGGGTAATTAAGCTCAGTAATTCCGTCCCATTCATGGCCGGTTGTACCTATATCATCTTGTGTTTCTATATTATTGTTGCTTGGGTTCATTAGTGTCCTCCGCAAGGGGTATATATTTGTATGACTCTATTGTGCTCTTCATACTGGGTTTAAATGCCCAAAGCGCAACCCCAACAAAAGTGGAAAAAAAGAATAGTAGCCCCAAAGTTCCGGCGTTTGAATTAATAAAATTAATCATCCTGCATTCGCCTATTATTCAACAACATCAGGGTTATAGTCTTTGAGATCAGCCATAGTGCCAAGAACCTGCAAATAAGAGATTATTGCGTCTAGCTCAGATACAAAGCCCGCCTTTCCGTCAAAATCACGAACAATTGTATTTTTGCCGTAACGTTTCAGTAGACCGTCCTTTGTGTTAGCTTCCCCTTCATTTGCCTGGGTCATTGCATCTGTATAGGCATTTTCAATCATTGAGTCTGTATAAGGTACCCCAGTAACTCTAAGTGCCTCCAAATGAGACCCGATATCGTCAAGACTTGCTTTGCTTGTTGCCATATGGCTATAGCTAGGCATGATTGACTCTGGAACATACTCTTGAGGGTTAATCATGTGTTGAACATGCCAGCTATCTGAATATTTACCGCCCACCCTAGCAAGGTCAGGACCTGTTCTCTTTGAACCCCATTGGAATGGATGGTCATACATGCTTTCTGCAGCTAAGGAGTAGTGTCCGTAACGCTCAACTTCGTCTCTTAATGCTCTGATTTGTTGGCTATGGCAGCCATAGCATCCCTCCCTAATGTAGACATCCTGTCCTGCAAGCTCTAATGGTGTATAAGGCCTAATGCCTTTAACAGGCTCTATAGTTGTTTCAAGTCTAAAAAGTGGCACAATCTCGATAAGGCCACCTATTGAGATAGTAATAATTATAAAAATCAACAACAAAATTGAGTTTTTTTCAAGTTTTTTATGTTTTTCTAACACTCTATTTACTCCAATTAATGCCCAATCTAGGCGATCCTTTCGTCGGTCTTAATGGTTTTATATATGTTAAATACCATTATCAATGCGCCGCCAAGAAATAAAACGCCTCCAAGGGCGCGGATAATATAGAAAGGGTGCATAGCCATTACAGTTTCCACGAATGAGTACTCCAAAAAGCCTAAACTATCGTAACTGCGCCACATCAGACCTTGCATAATTCCAGCAACCCACATAGCAGCAATATAGAAAACAATTCCTATTGTGGCTATCCATAAATGTAAGTTGACTAATTTCAATGAATATAATTCTTCCTTTCCCCATAACTTAGGCACCAGATAATAGATAGCGCCAAAACTAATAAAAGCTACCCAGCCTAAAGCACCAGAATGAACATGCCCAATAGTCCATTCAGTGTAATGGCTCAAAGCGTTTACCTCTTTAATTGCCATTAATGGCCCTTCAAAGGTGACCATTCCATAAAATGCTAGTGAAACAATCATAAATTTCAGTACCGGGTCCTCGCGTAGTTTATGCCATGCCCCTGAAAGCGTCATCAGACCGTTAATCATTCCACCCCAACTTGGCATCCACAAAATAATTGAAAATGTCATTCCTAGAGTTTGAGCCCAATCCGGAAGGGATGTGTAATGCAGGTGGTGAGGGCCTGCCCAAATATATAGAAATATCAATGACCAAAAATGCAAAATAGATAGTCTGTATGAGTAAACTGGTCTGTTGGCTCTTTTTGGGACAAAATAGTACATAATTCCTAAAAATCCAGCGGTAAGAAAAAAGCCCACTGCATTATGGCCATACCACCATTGAATCATTGCGTTCTGTACACCACTCCATAGAGGGTAACTCTTTAGGCTTGTTAGAGATACAGGGACAGACAGTCCGTTAACTAAATGAAGCACAGCAACAGTAACTATAAAGGCTAAAAAGAACCAGTTAGCTACATAAATGTGTGGCTCTTGTCTCTTTGCTAGGGTCATTAAAAAAACTAAAAGATAGCTAACCCAAACAAGAACTAACCATAAATCAGCATACCACTCAGGTTCTGCATACTCTTTGCCCTGTGTAACGCCAAAAACATAGCCCAGTGCTGCCATAACAATAAATGCTTGATAGCCCCAAAATGTGAAATTTGCAAGTCCTCCCCCCCATAGCCGAGTTCTGCAGGTTCTTTGCACTACAAAATAACTTGTTGCAAACAACACGTTACCTCCAAAAGCAAAAATTACTGCTGAAGTATGAAGCGGTCTTAGTCTGCCGAAAGTAAGGTAAGGTTCAAAGTTTAGATCCGGAAAGGCCATCTGAAGAGCAATAAATACTCCGGCTAAAAATCCAACTATTGCCCAAAAAACCGAGGCTATAGTGAATTTTTTTATAATTTCATCGTTATAATGTGGTGCTGAAAGTGCCTCGATCATTTTTATTTTCCCTAATAAATAAGTTGCGAGCATGTTTCTGTTGTAAAGCTTTACCAAAGGAGTGAAGGTTTCAACAAATACAACAGGCCAAGCTCATTTTTACAACACATCAATTAAAAATATAACTTGCAAATCTAACCAACATGTAAGCGTCAATTATATTTTACGAAATATATTTCTAATTGATCCAAATCAATTATAAATGATTTAAATCAATTGAATTCCAAAGGGTGTCAAAAAAATGCACCCCTTGAAAAAAACGTTGATTATTTTTTAACGTTTGCTTTAACTTCTTTAGCTACTTTCTCAGCGTTAGCTTTAACTTTAGCAACTACTTTTTCAGCGTTAGCTTTAACTTCAGCAGCAACCTTCTCGGTATTTGATTTAGTCTCAGCAAAGTTTACTTCAGCAATTCCAGCTAGCTCATCTTGAGCAGCCTTAAGGATATCAGAGATCTCAGTTACACTTTTTGAAAACTGATCGGTGTAGTCGTTAGCAAGATCGAACTGTGCAGACAGTGAATCATTGACGTCTTTAGAGTCAGCTAAAATTTCTGACTGCTTTACACCAGCTTGAGCAGCATTCTGAACTATCTCAACCTGCTTAGCAGCAAGAGCTTCAAAAGTACGCAAGTTAAGCTCGCCTACACTTTTGAAAGAAGCAACGCTTTTATCAGTTATATCTTTAAATAGTTTTATAGTATCGTTTTCCATAATTATCTCCCTTATTATTAGTAATGGTTATCTATAAACAACATTTGTTGCAGTGCAACATTTGTTGCAGTGCACAATATAGAGTGTTTGATACTAAATGTCAAGTCTTTTTTTAAATTATTTGATAAAAATAAGCTTGATTAGCTTAGGGAATATACCAAAA
>FUWD013229178.1_pt1 | contig 14515 bp, 22 predicted proteins | sample 1063281 | NCBI WGS metagenome assembly FUWD01 (sample SAMEA79048168, study PRJEB19326) | metagenome | biome: marine | reverse complement strand
CTGTCCTCTGTGTTTTGGCGCACGGACCAGCGCCTGGAGGACGGAAAACCCCGCCTGGTGCGCGTGATTTACTACAGGGGCGAGGTGGCCATCAAGAACGACTTTATGAGCGACGGCAATACCTTCGTGTTCTGCTTCGACACAGTCAGAGAGATGTTCGAGGCGTTCCGAGACGACGCATGCATTCGAGTCGATGCCGACATTCTGACTGGGTGGAACATCTTTGGGTTCGACATCCCGTTCATGATCGAGGAGTACCAGAACCAGTTCAAATCTCTCGATTCCCGACTGACGATGCGCGATGCTCGGCGGGCTGCTCGCGAGTTTGCGTTGTGGAAGAAGGAGGCATTCTTGGGAGGGGCGGACCTGCATTTTCCTCAAAACTTTGCGTTTGGCTACTGGAACCGCGTCAAGGACACGCTCGGGTCTATTTGGCACGACGGGAAGCGCGTGCGAGACATCGTGTGGGACACATGGAAAAAGGTGCTCAAGGAGCGGTTTCTCTTTGCGACGAGCAAGGGCGCAGACACGACTCCTGCCATGGCGCGAAGTGCCGCTCGATCGGCGCACCGCGTGTTGACCGAGATCCTCGTCAAGCTGCGTGTCGAATACCAAGCACTGAAGAAGAAGGAAAAGTTCAAGACTCCGCCGAAGGTGACGAAGGGTGGCTGGTCAGGGCTGATATTGAAAACAGCACCGCATTACATCACACTAGCGAAGACGATTGCATCGCTGGAGGATGTCGTGAGCCAGACGGAACAGGCGTTGACAGGTTCTTTGACTGGCTTCGATGGGATTTAGGAATCGATGGGCGAGGGCGAAGACGCTCTCTTCAGAGAGCACTTGCAGAAGGCATCTAAGAAAGACTCTTCTCTGGCTGGCATCGTGGAGGCCATGGAGCAGTACGAAATCTTGCAGGAAGAAGAGGGCGACGATGATGACGAAGAAGAGGCGGTCCTGGTGGAATCGGGCAAGGGGTGTGTCTCCGTCGTTTCGCAGAAGAAACGCGCTGCAGCTCGCCGTGATGCAAGCAACTCGAATGGAGTGGCTGGGCGCGGGCTGCACCTATCTCGGCTTCGGTACGACCGCTGCCAAGTGTACGAGAAAAAGATGCAGTCGGCTGCGAAGGGGTCGCAGATCTACTGTCTCGTCGGGTGCGACTCCGTGAACAATCGCCTGACTGGGCGCGTGATGCTGGACCTAATGCAATTGATCAAGGACGACAAGAAGCCTCCCCTGAACTCGTTGGCGTACGCTTCCAAGACGTGGCTGGGCGAAGACATGGGAAAGCTTGACATGGACTTTCACGACATGTTTCGAGCGCATGCTTCAGGCGATCCCATGCAAAGGTGGAAGATCGTCGAGTACTGTGCTCGCGACTCGGAGGCCGTGCTGTGGCTCATCGACAGATTAACCTACGTGCCAATCTTGCGGGAGCAAGGGAGGGTGTGCTTCACGCAGCTTCACGACATCTGCAACTCTGGCCAGCAGCGCAAGGTGTACAATAATATGGCGGCGCGAGTTCGCGGCGGGCTCCAGGCGAGCACGGAGTTGCAGGGACAGGATCCCGACGCGCCCCCACTGCCCATCGAAGGCTTCTGCCTGAACCAGTGCCTGAACGAAGACGGGTCGTCCGCGTCAGGCTGGCCAAACTTCAAGATCCCTCCTAGTTTGATGAAGAAGCTCACTTCAGGGCGAGGGTTTGCAGACTACCAGGGAGCGACGGTGTTTGACCCCTGGTACGGCTTTTATACCAAGCAGAACCCGACCGCCTCACTCGACTTCGCGGCGCTATACCCCAGCATCATTCGGGCGTACAACCTGTGTGTGTGCAACCTCATCACATGTTTGGCCGAGCTGCAGTACCTGAGGAGCCTTGGGCCCGAAAAGGTTAAGTTCCTCTTGTCGAGCGAGACTCCCGACAAAGAGCTGGACGAAGCGCTCGGCACGCACCGTCACGTTGTGGTCGAATACAAGACGACCCACGTGATGCCGTGCCTCGAGGGAAATGCGGACCAGGTTCCCGAAGGTGCCACCGTGACAACGCAAGAGGGCAAGCACCCGACATTCGAGCAGTCCTACTACATGTACGCCTCGGATAAGGGTGTGCTGCCCCGCATGCTGGCAGACATGCACGTCGCGCGTAAGTCAGTCAAACGGATGATGAAGGACGAAAAGGATCCGTACCTCCGCGCCGTATACAATGGGCGACAGCTGGCACTCAAGATTTCCGCCAACAGCGTGTACGGCTTTCAAGGGACAGGTGTTAACGGCATGTACCCGTGCAAGCCGATTGCTGCCATCGTGACGCTGTCTGGGCGCAAGATGATCGACCAGACGAAGGAGATCGTGGAGCGTGACTTCAAGCATTACGGTGCTAAGGTCATCTACGGAGACACTGACTCGGTGATGGTGAAGCTCCGCGAGAACACGTCTCTCGAGGATGCGTGGAAGATGGGCGAAGAGATGGCTGAGCGAGCCAGCAACCTGTTCCGCAAGCCCCACGAGTTGGAGATGGAGGAGATCAAGGCACCCTTCTTGCTGTTCCCGCAGAAGAAGACGTACGCAGCGATGGCGTATGAGATGGGCAAGGACGGCAAGCTTCACGGACACGTTCTGATCAAGGGGTTGGATCCCGTGCGTCGCGACAAGACCATCGTCCTGCGGCAGTGCAGCGAGGCGGTGCTGCGAGCTCTGATCGAGGGCGAGGGAGAGCAGGCTGCCTTCGAGGTGATCGTTGACGCCGTCGCTGGCATTCTGAACAACACGCACGACTACAGCTAGTACAGCATAACACGGGCGACGCAACCAGAATACGCGTCTAAGGCAGTGGAAAAAAACATGCCCCAAATACAGGCGAGGAGGCGCATGATCGAGCGAGGAGAGGAGGCACCCCCCATCGGAGCTCGCATGCAGTTCGTCATTCTCCACGATCCCATGAAGGACAAGATCGCGCAGCGTGCCGAGAGCTTGGAGTACGCCTTGGCGCAAGGGCTCCAGCTGGACCTCAAGTACTACATTGAGAACCTCGTGAACCCCTTGTCCAAGATCACGTAGTACACGTGGATCGATGTCAAATTGATATGCAGGGAGGCGGTGAAGCTGGCCAATGCAAAGCTGCAGAAGAAGACGCTGGAGCTCTTCCCGTCATCCCAGGAAAGTCTGACAATCAAGGAAACGCTCATGCGATGTAAAGCGCAGATGCTTCGATTGCATAAAAGAAAGAGAGGTAGGAGCTCGAAGCTACCCAAAGCGCTCACATTTGGTAACACACGGGTGCAGCCTGGATTACTTGCGAAAAAGGCGCGGGTGGAGGTAGACAAGCCTGTCAGTGCAAAAGTGGTGAAGAAGGCAAAGAAGCAGGTGAAGCAGGTGAAGCAGGTGCGAGCTTTGACGTTTGGTTGATGGAAAAGAAAGCAACTGGTGTATTTAATACAAAGCGAGCCATGGAACTAGATCCTCACAGAGATCACTGGGTACCAGCCGCGTTTCTGCTCTCCAAGAAAGAGGCGGCATTCATGAAACGAATCCCTATCTCTCCTAAAGTCTCTAGCACTCCGAGTCCGATCCGAGGAGGCGGGAGGGTGTCTCCAAAGGAGCGGTTGTTTCACGTCGTCGACAAGCGTGGGAACTTCCTGTTGGATGAAAGGAACATCATCAAGACCTACAAGGCGCGAGGACCGCTGCAAGCAGCCAAGAAGGCGTTTTACTCGCACATGCGCACCGACAAGGGAAAGGCAGAGGTGAAGCGATTCTCGAGAACAAAGGAAGGGCAGCGTGCCCGAAAGAAGCACCTCGACGCGGCACGACTCACAAAGTTGGTGCATAAAAATTTGAGCAAACGGATCGATGATAGCGACACGATGACCAGAAAGTATGTCAAGAAATGCATGCAGGAAGATCCGAGCTTGCTCGATTTCAAGTGTGAAATACATGTCATGGAGCGAGAAAAGGCGTTTCCGAGAAAATACATCATGCAGTACAGGCGCAACGAGGCCCCGAACGTCCACCAGGCGCAGAAGCTAATCACGAAGGATGTTCACGCGACCTACGTGCCGCGCACGAGCCGCAAGCGCAGGAGAAGTGAGGTGTTTTAAGTCTCTATCCTGGCGCGCTTGGCACTCGGCGACCTGGCCTCTTTTTCTTCCTCCTCGGCGAGCGTGGGCTGTCCCAGTGGGATGCTTGACTGACTGCTCTGGGAACTCGACGTTAACTCAACTAAAGGCTCTTCTTCTTTCTTCTCAGGCTTTTCTAATTCTTCCAAAATGGCAGAATAGAATTTTTGTGCCTTTTTGAGCTGCTGCAGTGCAATGGTACCTCGTCGTAGAAGGAATCTAATTCCCTTCAATTTCATTAATCCTTCCCAAATGGCTTTCTTCGAGTTTTGGCCTTTCGCGACATCTCGCAGTTCACTCAAAATGTGATCAAGCGTTATCGAGGCATTTGCTTCAGCATCTGTCAGGTCTTTTCGAAGAAACGTTCCAGAGACAGCTTCTCTGCACGTAGCGTAAATGCTAAGTGTATTGTCGACATCCACCTTGGTGACAAAGGTGCGTCGCTAAACTTCGTTCGGCTTGCAGCACTTGATCTCGATGGGAGCATTTCTGTTCACATGAATCACGAAATTATGCAATGGGAACTCAGTGTTCACGAAAATAGCCACCACCCACGTAACCATTTTATTGGAATCTGGTCTGTTTTCAACCTGGCACCAAATGCTAAATCGGTTGGACTTAATTGTCTCCATCTCAAGGCAAGTGGAGTGAAAGTGAAACATCGTGCCTGTGGATGTTACCCCAAACAACATTGCGGTGTCCGTGTTTGCACTCATTACGCAAAGGCAATGGCAAAATAACCAATGTTGTTGGCAAATGGATTGAATGGGAGGCGTACGGGGGGCAACAGCGAAAAAAGCCGTGCGGGGTCAGAAGCCCTATGGAACAGCCGTTGCGTGCTACGACCGCAAACAAACAGCAACGGCTGTTCCCACTTTGAGCAAACAAACAGCGTTTTTTTCGTCAACCGACCAATCATTCAATCAATCAAAACTCGTGGCTGCACGTCGGGCACTTCCAGGACTCGCCATGCCTTACCTGCAGCTTGGCATTAATTGCCGTCTCCACCGCCATCGCATTCTTGCAGCAATCCATAATGACCACAAAATCGCCCACCTCCATGTCTTCCTCTGTGACTGGGTCAAGGGGGGCCTCATCTTCACCCTCCTCTAGCCTGACGACTTTCCCACACGCAGCGATCGTTGCAATCAGAGAGTCCCTCTGAATGTTCTTTGCGGTAAACATCGCCCTGCATTGCGGCAGCTTGTTGAACCAGGGTTTTTTGAACAACCCCCTTTCTGCCGCCTCCAGCCACATGAAAGATGATTGGTGAGTGAGTCGCTCGAGCCTGTCTGCGTCGAGTGCTAGCCTCTCCTTGCGCACCGCACACTTCACCGTGCGAAGCCACATCGCCCCAAGCTTGGCCCGAATCGGGACCAAAGAAGGTGCAGTTCTGGAAAAGGAGTGAATGACGAACTTTTCGGCGCACTTGTCGCCAAGGATGGCATCAAGCTCATCTGACAGCAGTTCGGCGTCACCTTTAATGTGCGCGACCCACTGGTGTGGTGCTAGGCAGCGCACGCATGCGGCCTCTAGGCTGTTTGGTGCATGGTCCCAGTCCACCTCTGGCTTCGCCACACACATCTTCATGGCGAGTGCGACGAGAGAGAGTGGTGGCTTTGTCGGCAGGAAATGTTTAAGCCCCCTGCTGGCAAACTCCTTGCTTCGGCAGATGTGCAGTGCCATCAGGTCTCTCACGTCGTCGTGCGAGCGGAGCGTCTCAATGAATGAATTGGTACCAATCGCCGTCAGCTCGTTGGTGTTCTTGTCCACGCAGAAGAGCGCCCCCGCGTGCAGGATGTGCTTCGAGAGAGTGTCCCAGTCGAGTTCAGCATCCTTGTGTGTTTCGGCTGTCCACAGCATGTATTGAGAAAAGACGTCGGCGGGGAAAATAGGCTGCGAGGGCGGGGTTGTGACAAAGGTCGGCTTCTGCAGCAAAGCCAACAGCCTTGCGTTGTCGGGGCCGTCCTCGCTCATCATACCCTGGTACAAGCACTTCTGAAGGACCATCATCATGTCAAAGTCGGCCTTCAGCTAAGGCGTCGGCGACGAAGGGTCCTCGCACATGAGGTCGACGAGCTCCGCGTACTTCTCCAGCACCTGGATGGCGAGGCTCATGTGATCTTTGTCCCACGGAAGCAACTTGGTGTGGATGTGCTTCATGAGACAGTGACACGCGCAAACCCGATCTTGCAGGGGTGACGTGCACCCAAGGAACTCTTGCACCATGACGCCCTGCATAAAGGAAACGTCGACGTCACCCAGCTCTGCTTCGCTTAAATGCATCAGGACCAGTCCACCTGGTGTGGCGACGACGTGTCTCTTCTTGGGATCAGGGATTGGCGCTTCCATGGGCACCCTGGCGAATTTGCTAAGTTCGCGTTGCGATACGCTTACCATCGAAGCGTCTGTTACGCCTTGTTGCTTGAGCGTTTCTCCGTACTGTAATTCGAAGGGCTTGGCTCCGTTGCACGCGTAAAATGCTGGCAGCACGTGGCACCCCTCCTGAATCATGGTGGTTCCCAACTTGTCTGCGAATACTTGGTACAACTTCATTGTCTCGTACTCCCTTTTCGTCAGGGTAAGTGTGAATACTTCGAGGGAGACCCAACCCGCAAAGAACACGGTCACCCGTGGCTCCTTCTCAGGCACGAGCATTTCTTGGCGCCCATCATCTTTCTCCCTGCGGTCGGGTGGTATAGCCAATGAGCGCGAGTGTGCCACATGAGAACACTCCTCCGAGAATGCCAATCAAGGCAGCGTTCCCCGCAACCTGTACTGCAATCTCACCCCTCGTGCGCGCTTTTTGGTTGCCCTGATCGAACACCGTCCATCCCAAAATGTATCCCGCAAAGGCAGCAAAGAGAACGATCACTCCGAATATAATAGCAAGGTCCGAGAAAAAGATCTGTGAGAATGGCATCGGTTGCGCTGGTGTTTTGTTTGTGTGCATGAATGTTCTTTGACCTCGCCCCCAAATCCAAACCATGAATGGCATTCTTGACATGTCGAGTGGTGTTCTCATTCGTGTGGCAAAAGATGACCCGAATCGTTGGAAAATCGTGGAAGCACGAAGTGGGAGTCGCGTTCCTGCAAGCGCGCAGATTCGAAGCTGGGATCCCGACACAAAATTAGGCGTAGCTTGCTTGCTTGACATCTCGCTCCCGCACTTCGCTCGGCCGTGCTTGCCGCCACCCCTTAACAAGGCCGTCTGCTTTGGAGATGTCTGGTTCATCAAGTCGCGTGATGGAGTCACGATGTCGACCGTCGGGAAAAAAGAATTCATCGATCTTTTCCGACAGGTGACCGAGAACGCTGGTTGGGCTATGCCAGCCAAGCAAAAGAAAGCCGAGATCGAACCCAGCCGAGCTAGGGGGAAAAAGCGTTCGCGGATGGAAGTAGACATGGTGGACGGTGATGAGGAAGAAGAAGGAGAAGGAGAAGGAGAAGGAGAAGGAGAAGGAGAAGGAGAAGAAGAAGAAGAAGGAGATGACGATGATGACGATGACACAGCCAGTGTTGCGTCACGCATTCGAAGCCGCAGGCGAACGTCGCGGACCAAGCGCGGGGCAGATGCAGACTCCGAAGATGAGGAGGAGGCGGATGAGGAAGAAGAGGAAGAGGAGGAAGAAGAAGATGACATATTGGATGCCATGGGGATTGAGGAGAACGACTCTCTTCCTGGAGAAGAGGACGACGGGCCCGAGGAAGACGAAGATGATGACAATGATTCGGACGATGAGAATGACGATTCAGATTAATGGACGAATTTCCAAAGTACAACAATGGCAGCAACGATGGTGATCAATAGGGTCCACAGAAAGATGGTTCGGCCACCCCTCCGCTTCTTGTGCTGCTGCTGATCATGAGAGTCCGATGCGTACACGCCACACTGCGTTTCGCCCGACCTGTATGTTTTGACGTATTGGTCCCAGCCCCACTCGGGTTTCCCCGTGCGCTGGTTCACCCTGTTGTGGAAGTCAAACACCCAGCGTGCCAGATTATCTCTGCTTTCTAGGTGGTCATCCACTGGGTCGTTCTGCTGGTGCGCGCAGCAATGCTTGCAGCAGGAAGAGCATGGGAGAAGCACCCGCAAAGATCCGTAGAAGTGTCTCGCTGCCTGCTTGTGCTCTTCGGTTGGGTCCTGCTCAGGGTATCCCTCTGCTATGCTGTGCATCGATTTCCACAGGGGTGGTCCCCAAAAGTTTGGATCGAGTCCACTCATTTGTTTCCGATGAGTCCTCCACCAGGATACACTGCGACTTCTCCGAGGATCGGTCTTCTTTGTTGTACAGGCACGTAAAAGTCGACGCGAAGGATTGGAAGTGGGGGGCCTCCCCACCCTGCGAGAAGTTTGGCCGCTTTGCAGCACTACTGTAGGTGACGGGGCTTTTCTATGTCGTGAATGTGAGGCCTCGTGGTTGCTCTTGAGAAACGAGCGCCGCCTGGTTGTCGCTCCCAGCGGGGAATCCAGTACATGCTTCTTTCCTCCGTCCCATCCTGTGCCGTGGTTCGTATTTGTACCTGCTCGGGAATCCCACGGATGCAAAATACTTGAAGTTCGGGGCACGGCACGCTCGTGGTTGGGTGACCCGATATAATTAAGCTCTCCGCAAACACTCGCTTGGGAATGCCAGCGTAGGCTCGCTCCCAGAAGGGAATGTGATTCGACCGCAACCAAGATCGTGCTTGCCTTTGGACCTCGAAGGCTGGCATCGATCGGTCCCTCATTATGCGCACCTGCCTGCACGAGCTGTTCGTCTTCAAGACGGAGTTTTGGGGGCACGCCTGGCATTCCTCTGGGGTGCTTGCGGACCAGAGCAGTCGTGGCAAGTCGACGTATTGTGTTGCTCTGCACGCCTCTGCCACGAATCGCAGCCGCAGCTTGTCCTGCAGCACGCAGAGGCGAGGGTCTTTCGAAGGCAGCGCTTCCCAGAACACGATTCCTTGCAAACTGCGTGGGTGCTTCCACGGCGCGAGTAAGTCGAAGCTTCCCGCGTGGGGCCACACGATTGGCGTCACAAAGATTAGCACCAGAATGAGTAAAATCGCGGCTGTTACAACATGAGCCGCGCGTATCATTTTGTTCTTTCGTTCGCCAAAACAAACACGTCGCTGACACGCTCCAGAACGGATGGCATCGCAAGAGCTTTGGGCATTTTGGAGCCATCACCATCATCCGACTGGTGCGCAATCACAAAAGGCAGAGCTGGCGCCCGTGCAAGCTTCTTCCAGATGTCGCCACTCACGACGAATGCCGCCCACGCTGCCCTGGTTTCAAAACGCAGCGTTGTTTTGCCCAAAAAATCGATTCGGATGGCAAACAATCCGAGTGGCATGGATTCGATGTCATCAAACGCCTTGCGTTTCGCATCCGCGTGCGGTTTGGCAATTTTCTCTTGAAAGTCGCGACTGAGGTCGAAAAAATCCAATGCTTCATCGCTCTTAATCTTGGTTTCGACCCAAGTTCGCATCCACCGCTCGGCTTGGAGACTGAGGGGGTCTCGGAACACGAGCGCGCTTTGGATCGCTCGGTTCATCTGAAACAACTTGGCCGAGATCGGGTCCAAGAAGGGTCCAAGGTCGATGCCCCGCGTCTTGCACGCTGCGCTCATCTTGTCCAGAGCCAGGGCGTCTTTGTCCCGCAGGATCCGTCGTCGGTTGCGCTCTTCGTCGTACACCCGTAGAGCACCTTCTAGCATCCACTCGTACGACACAGACTTGCGTCGGTAGAATGCTTCCTGAATCGTCTTGACCGCCCTGTGCACATGAGGGTACTCCTTCCACAGCATGTGGTTTAATCTGGTGTGGTCATCGTCTTTGCTTTCTTCCATGGTTGGTGCCACAGCCCCTGTTGCGGAAACAATGATCCACCACCAGCAACATTCTTTTCCGACGACAAGGTGCCAACCTTGTCTAGCTTAACTTAACCAGTACTATGGAGGTTGTAGCCCCGCTTTCGTCGTTTGACCTTGCACTTGCCACGTGTCGTGCCATGATCTCAAAGAGGTTGGGTCTTACCAAGCCACCGTTAGAAGACAATCAGCCCAAAATGACAACGCTACGTGCTTAGAATACCGTCGCCCTGATCATGCACGTGGCAAAGGGAACGCTGTTGCCCGCACTGCAAGAAGAGAAAAAACTGTCTGGGGCGGGCGCTTCCCGCAAGACGGTCATTATTGTGACACCAAAGGCAGTGTCGTCGATCGTGCGCGAGGATGCGGAAGAAAGTGCAAAGGAGGCATTGTTCGTGGAGTTGTAGTGGTTTACTCAGTCGGAGCTCGCGTTCGACATTACCGAGCACGAGCTTGTGTTTCCACACAGGGTCATGCCAGAGGAGGAAGCGAGCGAGATGCTGCGAAAACGCATGATGAAGCGGGGGGACCTCCCGAAGCTGCTCAAGACCGACCCAGTGGCTCGCTTCTATGGCATGCAGGTGAATCAGGTCGTCGAAATAAAGCGCCCGTCATTGGCAGTTGGTGTCTGCGTGGCATATCGGTGTGTGCATGTAAAGTAATCAAGATCTCGTTGTTTCGTATTCAGCAAAGCCAACCCGCTTGCGGCTCAAATCAAACTCCAAAAACATCCCCATCATCTGCGAAATCCCCAGGAGCATCACAGACGACTCTGCTCCGAAAAGGGCGTCGATGTTGTGATCGCGAGTCCGAAGCGTCGTAAAGAACCGCCCTGATTCTCCATCGTTGCGCATGTATCTCTGTGGCGTCCACCCGATTGTGTGGCCCGTGGAAAGCTTCAGGGCAAAGCAAGGCAGGTGGTCGATCTCAGGACGGGTGTACGATGTGTGCGTGCTTGGAAGTCCCCGTTCCAGCACGCCTTGCGACATCGCGCTGGTTAGGTAGCTGTCCGCGGTTCCTGTGTCCAGCACGAGGTGCTTGGGTGCCAGGTGGCTCGGCACTGGCTGCATGTTGTCTTGCGTGGGACCAACTAAGAGTGCACTCACATCGACGACGTACGCCCCCATGTAGGAGAACGTGCGGCTGAACGGGATGTAATCTGTGTGGAGCGACCCGAGACACCTCTGCGAGGGCGCCCCAATGGATAGGTAGCCCGCTCCCGACTCGCAGCACGCCAAGCCCCACCGATGCTCGCACCCAATCGCATCGAACAGCACCGAGATCATGCACGGCTCATCGTGACTGCACTTGTCGGTGGGTGCCATAAGTCCAAACACGTTAGAGTGGGTGCCTTCCATGGCCGACGCCGCGTGTACTACTGTCTGGCGCACCTCAATTTCAGCCAAGGCGCCCGTGTCTTGCAAGCTCGGAGGATTTCCGCACAGGTCAGCCTCTCGGTCGGGTCGCACTACCTGTAGGCGCAGGTCATCTCTCACCACGTCGCTGTCGATGCGCAGGGAAGCGTACTGGAGCACGCCTCGACGACCCATGCGTACCGAAGTCGGGCTTCTGTTTGGGTTATACCCAGCATCGCGCGCAGAGCATAGTTGCTTCCGAATGCAATCGCTAGTGGCCACGCCAAGGCTATGGCTCCCCGAGTCGATGACCGCCAGCACATTGTCTTCTCCGATGCGCATCCGCACGACGAAGCCCGCATCTGGCACGGAGTACTGCACTGGGATGAGGACTCCTGGCTGCCCGCGCCCGTTTGGTCTTGTCCAGTACAGTCTGAGGGGGCGCGTGCGGCTCGGTTGAGGCACAAGCGATCGGATTGGCCTGGCTCGTAGTGGTTTGTGCAGCCAGTGGATTGGTACCCCGTTGAGGCGGTGTGCGAGCCACAGGGAGGCGCCCACCAAAAGCATCAAAATGAGAACGGCGGCCATGACTTTGGCGGCAGTATCACCCGCAGCATATTGCGGGGGAAGACAAACATCTCGTTGCATTTGTGTCAATTAACCACCATTAAACATCCTGTCGATAACAAACCCCTGGACCGATAGAGTGATTCCACGAGAGGCTGCCACAACACAAGAATTTTCGGTTGATCGAACAGGGTTAATACTCAACCCAGGAGAGTGGATTGTTTTTGTGGCAACAGGAAGGCAGTCGGGCTCCGTCTCGTTGAATGTGCAGAGTTGTGATGTGCTGCAAATTCGCATTGGGCTGTTACACAAATCAGACTGCAAGCAATGGAAAAAGTTTCAGCCTATTGGCGCGTGATTGCGGTGGGTGCGCTCGCTGTTTGTGTTGCACTTGTGATCTGGACGCTTAACCAAGAGAAGGACTGCAAGAGAAAGAAGACGAGCTGCGATTGTGGCTCGGGGCGTCCCCAACGCGCCGTGTCGGCAGTGCTGCACGAGCTGTCGTCTCCCCAAGAAGCCCTCGACGTCATAAATGGGGGCAAAGGAGACACCAAGGCAATGATCATGGTGCACAGGCCTGGATGTCCCGCCTGCACGCACGCGCACCCCCAGTACGAAAAGGCGGCAAGATCGCTAAAAGGGAGTGGTGTAAAATTTTACTCTTACTCGACGTAGCATGGTGCCAACAAGGAGCTGGTGGAAAAGATCGAGAATAAGGTTCCTTCTATCATGTCCATCACGAGCAAGGGCGCCACCCCATATAGTGGCAAGCGCTCGGCGGATGCTCTCATGAGCCATGCGAAGAGTCTGTGAGGCAACCCCAACACAAACAAGATTCCTACACCCCTCGTTTTTTGCCAACCCCAACACAAACAAGGTTTTTTGCCAATCAAACAAAACTTAACAATCATGGAGCGTATGTTGTGTCTCGATCTGGAGTGGGGAGGTCAAACGAGACCAGCGCCCATAGAGCCACTGAGCAAAGTGCCAGTCATTGGAACGACTAAATCAGGAGCAGCTATCTTGGATCTTGCCCCGCGATGGATGCGGCCACTGCCTCCCCCCGTTCGCGACATATTGTGCGAATACTGCATGACATGGCAAAAGCGGACATCCGAGTATATTGCAATTCCACTTCGACGCAACATCAACTTGGAGCCACTCAGAAAAAGCAATATTTCTGGCAATCTGCTGTTTGAGGCAGCGGAAGGGAAACGAGAACGGACGGATCTTCGCGTTGCAATTCACCCAATACAATTTCAAACAGACTCCCTGGACATTCGTCTCTTCGGCAAGCAGTGCTCAAAATCTGCACACAAGGTCAGTGACGAGGCAAGGGCGGCGACCGTGCTGCAGACACCAAAGAAAGGTGCGTGGTTGTTCGCCATGAGAACCGAGGGGGACCCAAGCACGTGCGTGACGTGCTTGTTTCAGAAACATTTTTTTTTGGGTGGTATGCCTGGGTCCAGCATAGTGAGTACGCCAGTGCATGGTTGGCGATAAGCGCTCGGATCAGGATGCCTGAGGTTGCGTACCGTTTTCGCAAACCAACATTGTTAGACACGTGTGAGAATCATTCCTCCCACTTTTCGTCAATCGTGGAGCGTAAAATGGCGTCTGCCTCGACCACTTCTCACATCTGCAAGCACTTGGCAATCATTATGAGAGATGATTATTCAAAGTTCCCGACGGATGTCCTGGGGGCCACTTTTTGCTCGAGGCTCGATCCTCAATTCTGTGTCTCCCAGGTCACACACTGACCCAGGTGGCAACCGATGCTATACAACTGCGCGCCAGGCTGTTGGGATTTATCATCCAGGAGGCTTCTTTCGCATACCACGCGTTTGAGCACAAAAAGACCAAGGCTCGCTTCTACCAAATCGCGTGCAGTATAACCATGGTTGTTCGGAAGCACGGAACCTCGTCGAATCATACAATGGAGCTTCTTGTGCAAGTGGGCCGAACGTCTCGCGGGGGTGGCGTTGTGTGTGGCGATCATCTCAAAAAGATGGCAGAGGACACAGACGCGCAGTGGAGGAGCAAGTCGATGACGTCCGAGGAAGCTGAGGATGAATTGATAGAGCCTTGCTTCACTGCCACGGAAGCGAAGCGATGCAATGAGATGTCTGGTATGGAGGTTTTAGCGATGGCAGCAGCGGGGCAGAAGTGCATGGAGCTGTGATATGCACCCCCCCCCCCCCATAATAATTGATTGTGAAACCACTGGTTCGAAAAGTAACCGATCTCGCGTGTGGAGAATCCGAAACGCGGGCAGATCACCTTTACTGTCTGCCTTCTCCTTCGTGCTCTTCTCGTACACCGCCACCACCAGTCCTTTCTTGCGCATCGTGCGCGTCATCACGCATAAGTAGCACCACGGGCGGATCATTGCTGGAATCGCCGTGTGACCCAACCTGTCCTCTCGAAACCTGACCGACAGGATGTTTGGCATCTTTTTCTCCCGAATGACCGCCGCAATCGCCTCCTCCTGCCCTTTCAATGTTGGAGGTTGAGGCAGAGACGCGACTTCCATCTTTCTCTTCAACCTTTATTATCGGTGCGAGTTTGTTCCCTTCCATGCTAGCCATAAGAATGGTGCCATCTGTCAGAGATTCAAATGCAC
>FUWD012864765.1_pt1 | contig 14517 bp, 14 predicted proteins | sample 1063281 | NCBI WGS metagenome assembly FUWD01 (sample SAMEA79048168, study PRJEB19326) | metagenome | biome: marine | reverse complement strand
TTTATTGCTAGGCCAAATATCTTTTAAATAAACATCTTTGCCTTCTTTATCTTTACCTAAAGGTTCTTTGTACAAGTCAACTCTCATTGATCCTGCTAGCGCATAAGCAACTACTAAAGGTGGTGATGCTAAATAATTTGCTTTTACTAAAGGAGAAATTCTTCCTTCAAAATTTCTATTTCCTGACAATACAGATACCGCATAAATATTTTCTTTTTTTACTGCTTCTGAAATATTTTCTTGCAAAGGTCCTGAATTACCTATGCACGTTGTACATCCATAACCTACTAAATTAAAACCTAATTGGTCTAGATAGTTATTTAATTCTGCCTTTTCTAAATAATCAGTTACAACTTGAGACCCTGGTGCTAAAGAAGTTTTTACCCAAGGTTTTGTTTTTAATCCTTTTTCAACTGCTTTCTTTGCAAGCAACCCGGCACCTATTAAAACATTGGGATTTGATGTATTTGTACAAGAAGTTATTGCTGCAATTACAATATCTCCATCCTTAATTTCAAAATCTTCATTTTCAACTTTAGAAAAAGAAGGTTGTGATTTTTTAGAAACTTGTTCGAAAACTTTTTTAAAATTTTGAGCTGCTTCAGTTAATAAAACCTTATCCTGTGGTCTTTTTGGACCGGATATGGTTGGAACAACAGTTGACATATCTAAAGATAATGTGTCAGTAAAAACAATATCGTCACTTGCCCAAAGTCCTTGTTCTTTTGCATAACTTTCGACAACATCAACTGTATGTTTTTCTCTTCCTGAAAAATTTAAGTATTTTAAAGTTTCATCATCTACAGGAAAAAATCCACAAGTAGCTCCATATTCTGGAGCCATATTTGCAATTGTTGCTCTATCAGCTAATGTTAAATTTTTTAAGTCTTCCCCATAAAATTCTACAAATTTACCAACAACTCCTTTATCTCTTAGCATTTTAACTATTGTTAAAACTAAATCTGTTGCAGTAGTTCCTTCTGGTAATTTATTTTTCAATTCAAATCCAATTACTTCTGGAATTAACATTGATATTGGTTGTCCAAGCATACCGGCTTCTGCCTCTATTCCCCCAACTCCCCAACCTAATACGGATAATCCATTAACCATTGTAGTATGGCTATCTGTGCCAACTAATGTATCAGGAAAAATATAATAATCTTTTTCAAATTTTTCAGTCCAAACTACTTTTGACAAATATTCTAAATTAACTTGATGACAAATTCCTGTTCCTGGTGGAACAATTCTAAAATTATTAAATGCTTGTTGGCCCCATTTTAAAAAAGAATATCTTTCTGCGTTTCTATTAAATTCAATATCAACATTTTCTTTTAACGAATTTTTATTTGCATATTTATCGACTTGAACCGAATGATCTATAACTAAATCAACTGAAGATAGTGGATTAATAGTATTTGGATCTTTATTTTTTTCCTTAACGGCCTCTCTCATTGCAGCTAAATCTGCAACAGCGGGGATACCTGTATAATCCTGAAGCAAAACTCTAGCTGGTCTATATGCAATTTCTGTTTCTGATTTTTTTGTCTTAAGCCAATTTTTTATTGCTTCAATTTGTTTTTTATTAACAGTTAAATCATCTTCGTATCTTAATAAATTTTCTAATATAACTTTGATTGATTTTGGAAGTTTTGATATTCCATCTAAACCATTGTTTTCAGCTTCTTTAAGAGAAAAATATTTATAATTCTTTCCATTAACTGAAATTTGACTTAGTGAATTAAAAGAGTTTTTTGTTCCAGGTTTCATAATTACTAGTAATAAAAAGTTGCTATACAACCTAATAGGAGCGTTGACATAACATAATTAAACCATTTAATAAATTTTTCATTTGTCGCAAATTTCCTTAAAAATTTACCTATAAATGTCCAAAAAAATATACTTATTGCTGCACATGCAAAAGAAACTCCTATAACCCAAAAAGAGTGTATTAAAAAGTTGCTGCCCTTTTCAACATAGGTGGATACCATAATAATTGCTACTATTACTCCTTTTGGATTTAAAAATTGGAAAAAAAATGTTTCTATAAATCTAACTGGATTTTCTTTTTTATTATCATTATTGCTTTTTGAAAAAGCAATTTTATAAGCAAGATAAACTAAGAATATACTTCCAGAAATTTTTAAAATTTCTTGTATTATCGGGAAAAGTTTAAATATATTTATTAATCCAAAATTCACGACACAAACTAATGTAGTAAATCCAAATATTACACCGAAAATATGAGGTAATGTTTTGATAACTCCAAAGTTAAAACCTGAATAAGATGCAACAATATTATTTGGCCCCGGTGAACAACTGGTTCCAAACATAAGTAATGATAATGATAAAAGTTCTGGGTGCATTTACGCTATCGACAATCCATTCTCAACTTCTTGAGAAGGATGAACTAAAACAACTTTTCCTTCTTTGTCTATAGCTCCTAAAACTAAAACTTGTGAAACAACTCCTGCAATATTTTTTTCAGCAAAATTACAAACAGCAATAACTTGCTTTCCTTTTAAATTTTCCTCATTGTAGTAATGAGTAATTTGAGCCGAAGATTGTTTGATGCCAATTTCTTTTCCAAAGTCAACTTCAATAACTAAAGAAGGTTTTCTGGCTTTTTCATTTTTTTTTACAGATATTACTGTTCCAATACGAATATCAACTTTATCATATGTATCGTAGGTTATTTGTTCTTTCATTAAATTAATATATAATTAAATATAAATGAGTACAGAAAATAATTCACAATCTTTATTCGATAACTCAATTAAAATTCTTACAGATTTAATTGCTTTTAAAACTGTCTCTGGTGAAGACAATTCTTCTTTAATTAATTATTGTGACGATATTTTAAATTCTTTAGGAGCAGAATCTTTTAGAACTTTCGATAATGAAAAAAAAAGAGTAAATCTTTTTTCAACTTTAAAAGCAAAAAATTCAAATGACAAAAAACCAATTATTCTTTCGGGGCATACCGATGTAGTGCCAGTTTCTAAAGGATGGTCAGCAGATCCTTTTATTGCAACAATTAAAAATGATAAACTTTATGGTAGAGGCTCTTGTGACATGAAAGGATTTATTGCTTGCGCATTGGCTTATGCCCCTATTTTTTCAAATTCTAATTTAGATAGAGATATACATTTTTCATTTACTTTTGATGAAGAAACCGCATGCCTTGGGGCTCCTATCTTAATCAATGAATTAAAAAAAAGAGGAATTAAAAATGGAATTTGTATCATTGGTGAACCAACTAATATGAAAATAATTGATGCCCATAAAGGTTGTTATGAATATACAACTTATTTTGAAGGACTGGCTGGGCATAGTTCTGAGCCACATAAAGGTGTAAGCGCTGTAGAATATGCTGCAAAGTATGTAAATAAATTGTTCGAGTTAAGACAAAAACTAAAAGAGAGAGAACCCAAAGACTCTATATTTGATCCTCCTTACTCTACTCTTCAGGTAGGTGGTATCTTTGGTGGAATTGCACACAACGTAATTGCAGATAAATGCTATATTAATTGGGAAACTAGGCCAGTAGTAAAAGAAGATGGAATTTTTTTAAATTCTGAAATTGATAAATATGCAAATGAAATTTTGTTACCGGAAATGAAAAAAGTATTTCCAAATTCTTCTATTAATAAAAAATTATTGGAGAAGTTAAAGGATTTGATAGAGAAAAAGATTCAAAAGCTTGTGAGTTTGTTTCAAACATTACAGGGGACAATTCTAGAGAAGTAGTTTCATTTGGAACAGAAGCTGGTTTATTCCAAGAAATTGGGATTAGTACAGTTGTTTGTGGCCCCGGCTCAATTCAACAAGCTCATAAAATAGATGAATTTATTGAATTAAATGAAATTAAAAAATGTTTAAAATTCTTAGAAGGAGTTAAGAATAAATCAACAAACTAAACATGATCTAAATCAAATTCATTAATAAAATTGAAAACACCTTGAAAATGCTGATAATCAAAGCTCAAATTGAACTTCGATTAAATTGTTAAGTCTTAGAATATATTTTATAATTTTCGATGCCAAAAAAACATTCAAGAAATATGATTGGGTATGGATCAAAAAAATTTAAAGTTGAATGGCCTAATAAAGCTCGTTTAGCAGTTCAGATAGTATTAAATTATGAAGAAGGTGCTGAGAATTCTGTATTGAATGGTGATAAACATTCTGAAACTTTTTTATCAGAAATTATTGGAGCTCAACCAATTAAAGGAAGACATATGAATATGGAATCTCTTTATGAGTACGGATCAAGAAGAGGTTTTTGGCGCTTACATGAATTATTTCAACAAAAAAAATACCTGTAACTATTTTCGGTGTTGGTATGGCTTTAGAAAAAAATCCGGAAGTTTGCAAAGCTATTAAAGCAGCAAACTATGAAGTAGCTTCACATGGCTGGAGATGGATTGATTATCAAAATATAAATAAATCATTAGAAAAAAAACATATGAAACTTGCCATTAATAAAATTAAAGAAATTTTTGGAAAACGTCCTTTAGGTTGGTATACAGGAAGATGCAGTCCCAACACTAGAGACCTGGTCTTTGAGGAAGGTGGATTTTTATATGATAGCGACTCATATAGTGATGATTTACCTTACTGGGAAATAAGAAATAAAAAAAAACTACTAATCATTCCATATACTTTGGATAACAATGATATGAGATTTGCAACCAATCAAGGATTTAATACTGGCGATCATTTCTTTTCTTATCTTAAAGATAGTTTTGATGCATTATATGAAGAAGGGAAAAAAAATCCTAAAATGATGTCTATTGGTTTACATTGTAGATTGATAGGCAAGCCTGGCAGAATTCAATCTTTAAAGAAATTTATTAACTACATGTTAAAACATAAAAACATTTGGATTTGCAAAAGAATAGATATAGCAAAACATTGGATTAAAAATTACTCAATTTGATGAAAAACAAAATTATATTTAAAAATAGTTTAATTGATTTAGCCCAGCCTAATCTTGGGTCTAAAGTTATATTTAAAACAGATGAATTCTTTGCTTCAGCTAATAGAATTATTAATCCTTTGCCTCCTGTTTTTAAGAGTGGAATATTTGATAAAAATGGTAAATGGATGGATGGATGGGAAACCAGAAGAAGAAGAACGTCTGGACATGATTATTTAATTATTAAATTAGGCAAACCTGGTTCTGTAAAAAAAATTGATATTGACACATCTCATTTTAATGGAAATCAACCTAATATGATTTCTATTCAAGGTTGTAATTCTAAGTCAAATAATATTAAAAATCTAAAATGGAAAACACTTGTTTCCAAAAAAAAAACTAAAGCAAATAGCCATCATGTATTTAATGTTAAATCTAATTCGGACTTAACACACATAAAATTTAATATTTTTCCAGATGGAGGTGTTGCTAGACTAAGATTGTATGGTTCAATATCAATAAACAATCATAATTTTAGAGACAAAAAAATTAATTTAGCTTCCATATTAAATGGTGCTTCTGTTGTTGCGTGCAATAACGAGCATTTTGGAAGAGCTGAAAATATATTGGCCCAAGGTAAAGCTAAGAATATGGGAGATGGATGGGAAACTAGAAGAAGAAGAGATAAAGGATTTGACTGGCTAATTTTAAATACTGTTAATGGAGAAGAAATTAAAGATATTGAAATATCAACACATCATTTTAAAGGAAATTATCCTAGCCATTGCACTATTCAAGCGACTTATTTGAAGAAAAAAACAAGAGCAAATAATATTGTAAAACAATCTCATAAATGGAAGTTATTATTAGATAAAAGCAAACTCTCTGCTAACAAAACTCATAGGTTTAAAAATACAATTATGAAAAATAATAAAGTCAATTATGTAAAAATTAATATTTTTCCTGATGGCGGTATTTCAAGATTTAGAATGTATGGCAAAGGCATTTAATGGATCTAATTGTTGAACCCAAGCTTATAACTAAAGAAAAATTTTCAAAATATGGAGATGTGATAACAACAGAAAATATTAAACCACTAGAGATTAATAATGGTTATGCAAAAAGATTTGATGGAATTGCAAATATAGATACTTCTAGTGAAAATGGAGAAACAACAGTAAGTATATTTTCAGCTTTAAAAAGATCTTTCCCAATGAAAATTGATATGATGGAAAAACACCCTTTAGGAAGTCAAGCTTTCGTACCTATGAAAGAAACAACTTTTTTAACTATAGTTGCTCCTGAGGGAGAAAAGCCTGATTTAGAAAAAATTGAATCTTTTATTGTTCCTAAAGGCTTAGGTGTAAATTATAATGCTGGCGTCTGGCACTTTCCTTTGATTTCTACAGAAGATATGGATTTTCTAGTGGTTGATAGAAAAGGATCGGGTGATAATCTTGTTATTGAAAATTTAGATAATAAAAATATTTCTCTAAAATATTAATTAAAACCACCAACAGATTTTATTTCTAGAAACTCTATTAAGCCTTCTAATCCAGCTTCTCTTCCAATACCTGAATGTTTAAATCCTCCAAATGGTGAGGCGCCATCAATCCCTACTCCATTTACATCCACCATGCCTGATCTTAATTTTCTTGCTACTCTTTTAACTTTATCTTTATCCTGAGTTTGTATGTAATTTGTTAATCCATAAGGAGTATCATTTGCTATCTGAATTGCTTCTTCTTCAGTTTCAAAAGGTATAATTGATAAAACAGGTCCAAATATTTCTGTTCTTGCAATTTCCATTTGATTATTAACATTTGTGAATACGGTAGGTTTGACATAATAACCTTTGTTTAAACCTTCTGGTTTTCCAACTCCACCAGCAACTAATTTTGCCCCTTCATCAATACCTTTTTGAATTAAAGTTTGAATTTTATTAAATTGTGTTTCAGAAATTACAGGTCCTATATGATCTCCATTTTTATCTGGAGTGTCTACTTTAGTTTTATTTGCAAATTCTTTTACTTTTTCAACAGTTTCATCATAAATTGATTTTTCAACAAGCATTCTTGTAGGTGCATTGCAAGATTGTCCTGAATTTCTAAAACATCTAAGAACACTCCAAGATATTGCATCTGGACCAGCATCTTTAAAAACTATATTTGCTCCTTTTCCACCTAATTCTAAACTTATTCTTTTAAAATCTTTTGCTGCGTTTTGCGAAATTAAAGCTCCAGCTCTAGTTGATCCTGTAAATGAAATCATATCTATATCTGGATGGCTAGTTAAAGCATCTCCAGTTACGGCTCCATCACCATTTATTAAATTAAATACTCCTTTTGGAAAACCTGCTTCATGGATCATTTCGGTCAACAACATTGATGATAATGGTGCAATTTCAGATGGTTTTAAAACTATAGTGCAACCAGCCGAAAGTGCTGGAATAACTTTTAATGCAACTTGATTTATTGGCCAGTTCCAAGGGGTAATTAATGCACACACTCCTTTTGGCTCATATAAAATAGTTTGATTTTTTTCTTCATTTAATACTTTTTCAAATTCAAAATCTTTTAAAATGTTTTTAAATGATTTTATATGGTTTGCTCCTGTTCCTGTTTGAAGCTGGGTTGAAAAATCTATAGGGGCTCCCATTTCAAGTGAAATAGTTTTAGCCATTTTATCCCAATTTTTTTTATAAATTTCGTATAATTTTTCTAAAAGAGCTAGCTTTTCTTCTTTTGAGGTGAAACTCCAATTCGTAAATGCTTTTTTTGCTGCACTTACAGCAGCATCAACATCTTTCTTTCCAGCGAGTGAAATTTCAGCACAAGGTTCTTCATTAGCAGGATTAATTACTTCAAGAGTTCTTGGTTCTAATGGAGAAACCCATTGTCCATCAATATAGAAATTTTTTTTATCTTCCATAATATAAATTTATCCTAAACTTATTTTTTTGCAAATAAATTGGTTAATTCAAAAACGATTGTCGCGGCCGCTAAAGAGGTTACTTCTGCGTGATCATAAGCTGGGGCGACTTCTACAACGTCAGCTGAAATTAAATTTAAACCTGATAGTCCTCTAATAACATTAACTAATTCTCTTGTTGTCATACCTGCTATCTCAGGAGTTCCTGTGCCAGGCGCAAAAGCAGGATCTAAAACATCTATATCAATTGAAAGATACAAAGGATTATCTCCTACTCTTTTTCTTATTCTTTCTGCAATTTTATCCGTTCCTTCAGTTTGAAATTCGTCACAATGAATAATTTTAAACCCAAAACTTTCATCATTTTTTAAATCATCTCTGCTATATAAAGGGCCTCTGATACCTACGTGCATAGAGGAATCATCTAAAAATAAATTTTCCTCTCTTGCTCTTCTAAATGGTGTGCCGTGAGTATATGGAGCTCCAAAATAAGTATCCCATGTATCTAGATGGGCATCAAAATGAACTAAAGAAACTGGACCATTATTTATTTTATTAACAGCTCTTAATAAAGGAACTGCAATTGTATGATCTCCACCTAAACTAATAATACCACCAACTTTACTTAAAAGTTCAGTTGCACCAGTCTCTATCTGTTTAATTGCTTCATCTATATTAAATGGATTACATGCAATATCACCAGCATCAGCAACTTGTTGTACTTTAAAAGGTTCCACATCATAATTTGGATGATAATTTGTTCTTAAATGCTTTGACGCTTGTCTAATACTTTGAGGTCCAAATCTTGCACCCGGTCTATAACTTGTTCCAGAGTCAAATGGAATTCCAACTATTGCAACATCACAACTATCTACGTCTCTCAATTCAGGTAGTCTTGCAAATGTAGATGGTCCGGCATATCTAGGAACTTTAGTTCCGCTTACAGGTTGAATTGTTTCTTTATTTCTTTCTTTTTTCATTTTTTAAAAAACTAAGATAATATTATCTTAACGATTTCGTCTATATTTATTTAATGAAAATATTATTAATTTTGCTTTTAATATTGCAGATAAACTCTTTAAAAGCTGATGAAATTTTTAATCTAGTAAAAATTCCTAATTTGGAAGTTTATAAGTTAAACAATCTAAATGGATTAAAATACTTAAATGCAAAGAAAGATTTTAAAATCGGTATTAAAAATAACATAAGATGCAATAAATCAAATAAACAAAATTTAGATAATAAATTTTCTTTAATTTCAAAAAACTTAGCTAGATATGATGCTGATTTTTTAAACAGGATAAATTTAAGATTTATAGTTTTATGTGAAAACTTATATGTATCTGAAATTAATACAGGAGGAATACCCGATCATGCAAAAAGAACATTAATTTTAGACCTAAATTTTAATGAAAAATACTTTGAAAGAGTAATGCATCATGAAATTTTTCATATAATTCACAATGGTTTTACAGTACTTTTTGATGAAGAAATTTGGTCAGATTTGAATGACAAAACATTTAAATATGCCGAATGCTCAACCTGTTCTAACCGATTGGGTTTAGATCTTTATCTTGAAACAAATGGGTTTCTTACTGAATATTCTAAATCAATTGCTTCTGAAGATATGGCGGAAGTATACTCTTTTTTAATGACCGACAAAATCAATATTGAAAATATGGCTAATAAAGATTCAATATTGTTCAATAAAGTTGAATATATAAAAACCAGAATAGATAAAATTTTAAATTTTTAATTATAATGAAAAAAAAATTAAAAGCTTCATTTTCAGAAAAAATATTATTTATTTTTTTAATTTCTTTAGGAATTTTTTCGTTTAGTTTTTTTTTATAGTAAAAAATAAATGTTTTTTTGTAGAAAATATTGATCCAAATAAAATTCAATTTAGTAATCCTCAAAATATTGTGGTTATGAATGTGGAATGTGGAAATGTTATTATTGAACTATTGCCCGATCTATCTCCAAATGCAGTTAAAAGATTTAAGTACCTAGTCAAAAAAGGATCATATAATCATTCTGCTTTTTATAGAGTTGTTAAAGATACTTTTATACAGGCAGGTGATCTAGAATACGGAAATATTGATAATATAAATTATTACAAAGTTGGCAGCGGGAAATCGGGTCTGGGAACTATAAAATCTGAACTTAGTAAAAATTTTCTATTTGAAGAAGGTAGCGTGGCTTTTGCTAGAGAGGATGAGTTTAATACAGAAGACAGTGAATTTTTTATAACGTTGAAAAAAATTCCTTTATATATTGGTGAATATACTCCAGTTGGCAAAGTAATTTACGGTCTAGATGCTTTAAAAAAAATTAAAACAGGAACTAAAGTTGAGTATGTTTTAAGGCCAGATTTTATTAATTATATTAAATTACTAAATTAGAAATATTAATTAACAAGAGGTTTTCCTGTAGCTAATGTGTGTTTAATTCTTTCTTGTGTTTTTTGTGTTTCCATAAGTCTCATGAATGCATCTAGTTCTAATTTAAATAAATCATCTTCACTCAATTTTTTATCAATAGTTGTATCGCCTCCACTTAAAACATTGGCTAATTCTTTACCAACTTCCATGCCATGATCTAAAATTACTTTTTCATTATAAAGTTTTTCTAAAGTCTTTATCATTTTTTCTTTTACAGATTTTCCAGATAAATTAAAAACACACTCTGCAGGAGGTGTAAAATTATTATTTTCTTCAATAATTTTTTTAGAAACTGAAAAAAGGCTATTTCTATTCATAATTGTTTTATCCTCAGGTCTTAAATATTTTAAAGGTTCGGCTTCAATTGGGGAAGTTGCGGTTTTTGCGTAACCAATAATATCAAATACTTTCAGTGCTGCATAATCTGGATCTTGTTTTGCTTCTTCTGTTTGAGACCATCGCCATAACATTTCTTTACATCCCCCGCCTGCTGGTATTAATCCAACAATAGTTTCTACTAGCCCAATTACAATATTTGTATGAGATGCTACAAAATTACTATGAACTAAAACTTCAAACCCGCCTCCAAGAGTTAGTCCTGATGGCGCAGATATAACTGGATAGTTTGAATATTTAAGATGTTTGCAAGTTTCTTGGAAATGTTTAAGAAAATTTTCAATAGATTTAAAATCACCTTTGTCTGCAAAATTCATTGTATAAGTTAAATTAACGCCCGCTGAAAATTGCATAGTTTCATTTATAATAATCAAAGGTTTATCTGTTGCGTTTTTTAGAGCATCCATTGAATCATAGTCAAGCGCACAAGCTTTTGTTGTAAATTCAATTATATTAAAATCTTTAAATCGATAAATTTCAGCAGATTTATTTTTATCGATTTTTGTTGCTGTAGTTTTAATTTTTCCTAAAGTTTCTATTTCTGTATAAAGTTGTCTTTGACCATAAAAATTTTCATCTAATGATTTAGACAAACTTTCTAAAAATTTATTATTTTCAAAACTATCTATTCTCTTGAAAAAGTTTTTTACTCCAATTGATTTCAACATCTCAAAAGGACCCATTGACCAATTAAAACCAAGTCTCATTGCTTCATCAATATCATTGAATTTATCTGTAATTTCAGGAACTAATGAGGATGCATATTTTATAATTTTAGAAATGACAGACCATGCATATTTTCCATATCTATCGTCTTGATTTATCAAAGAGTTCAAATCAACATTATCAATTTTTAGATCAATTTTTTTAGATGTTGAATATTCACCCGTTTCTAAATTTACAGCTTCTAGAATTTTCTTATTATTTTCTTTATTTATTCGATAGAAACCACCTTTCCCTTTTCTTCCTGTATAGCCTGTATCTATAAGTTTAGTTACCAAAGGTATTTCCTTAGCTACTGTTTGAAATTCATCATTTTTTGGAAGTTCTTTAATAAAACTTTTCAATACATCGGCCATAAGATCAATTCCAATTAAATCATAAAGGCCGAAAACTCCTGTTTTAGGTATGCCCATAGGCCTTCCAAAAATAGCATCGGCTTCTTCTATTGTTAGTTTCATTTTAAAAGCTTCTGTCATTGCAACTTGCATTGAATAAACGCCCACCCTATTTCCTAAAAACCCAGGAGTATCATTACAAACTATCGCTCCTTTACCTAACTCTTGTTCACAAAATTTTTTTAAGGAATTTATTTTTTCTAGATCATTATTTTCGGTTTTTACAATTTCAAGCAATCCCATGTATCTAACAGGATTAAAAAAATGAGTTATGCAAAAATCTTTTTTTTCTTCATTTGTTAATTTTTCAGACAATATTTTAATTGGAATTGACGAAGTATTTGATGAAACAATTGCTCCTGATTTTCTGCTCTTAAATATTTTTTCATAAATGTTATGTTTAATATCAATTCTTTCAACTACTGCTTCAACGACCCAGTCTGCGTCTTTAACTATTTTGAAATCATCATTTATGTTACCAACATTAATATTTTTTATTTTTGATTTATCTATTAATAAAGGCGGTCTTGATTTGTAAATTCTATCTCTTGCTTTTTCGCTTATTTCTGTTTTTAAATCTAATAAAGTAACGGGTATATTGGCATTACATAACTGTGCCGCAATACCGCTCCCCATTGTTCCTGATCCAATTATTACAACTTGATTAATTTTCATGAGCTCAAACTATTAAATTTTTGAATTTGATGTGTCAATAAGTTTGAGTTTAGAAATTTCTTTAATATGTGAAGGTCTTATTTCGCAACATCCACCTAGTATAGTGGCTCCGTTTTCCATATATTTTTTTGCACATTCATAGAATTTAGATTCATTTAAATCAGTATTTACCCCCAATACTGTATTTGGATTGCCCGCATTTCCCCATTGATCCTTCGAAGCAACAGTGTAACCTTCTGGTATATTCTTAAATGCATTTAATTTAAATCCATATGGCATATCCAATTGTTTCAAATCTTTAAGAACTGTCTCGTAAACTTTAGGAGAAATACATGCCATAATGACACCAAGCCAATTATTATTTTTATATTTTTTAACTACATCATTAATTTTTTCACCGGAAGGAAGTAGACCGTTGTCTCTTAGATGTATGCCAACCAAGACTGGTAAATTAAATGATTCAATTGTTTTAAGAGCAATTTCACATTCTAGACCAGAGCTCATTACATCGAGATAAAAAAAATCAATTCCATTTTTTAGAAGCTTGGCTTGATCGTAAAAATTTTTTTCGATTACACCTAAATCTTCACCTAAATTTGCACTATAGGTTTGTTTTTGATTGGGCAATCCTCCAAAAATTAAAATATCTTTTTTTGAGATATCTCTTGCTTTTTGAGCTAATTCAACAGCTTTAATATTTATTTTTTCAAAATATTTTTCACTATCATTTTGAATCAATCTAAGTCTTCTAGCAGTAAAAGTTGTAGTAACTATTGCTTCGGCTCCAGCATTTATAAAATCTAAATGAGTATCAATAACCAATTGATGACAATCCTCATCAATTAAAGCATGAGCAGACCATAATGTTCCTTTTGGTTTTAATCCTTTATTAAGAAGTTCTTGGCCCATACCACCGTCAAGTATTCTTACTTTCTTAAAGTAATTTGAATAGGCGGTCATTAATATTATTAAATTGTTAAGTTAAGAAACTATCTATTAATTCCTCTTAGTCTTTCTGATCTTCTTCTAATAAGTTCTGCGGTAACTAGTATCAATACAGATAAAACTATTAAACATGTTGCAACAGCTAAAATTGTTGGGCTTAATTGTTCTCTTAAACCAGTCCACATTTGAATAGGTATAGTTGTATTTTCTAGTCCTGCTAAAAATAAAACAACCACCACTTCATCAAACGATGTAACAAATGCAAATAACCCTCCGGATATAACGCCAGGCAAAATAAGTGGAAGAGTTATTTTCATAAATGTGTTAACTGGATTACTTCCTAAACTTGCGGCTGCTCTAGTAACACTATGATCAAATCCTGACAATGTAGCGGTAACTGTAATTACAACAAATGGAGTGCCGAGAATAATATGTGCTAGTATAATGCCCAAATGCGTTGCAGCCAAACCTACTTTTGCCATAAAAAAGAAGATCGCAACACCTGAAATAATAAGAGGAACAATCATTGGTGAAATCAATGTTGCCATTATCAGACCTTTGTAAGGCATGTGTCTGCTACTTAAACCCAACGCAGCAACTGTTCCAAGAACAATTGAACCCATTGTTGCAAATATAGCAATAATAAAACTATTTTTTGCTGCAGCTCCCCATGGATTTTTAGTTCCGTAAATCATATCTACGTACCATCTCAAAGAAAATGCATCTGGATCAAGTCTTTTCATTCCTTCAGAAAAAACTAAAAACTCTTCTGCGTTAAATGATAATGGGAATATTACAAATAATGGAGCTATCAAAAAGAAAAATACGAATCCACAAATAACCAAATATGTGTAATGCCAAACTCTATAATGTGGTTCTGTATATTTTGGTAATGCCATATTTATCCTAATTTAATATTATCAATTCCTACAAGTTTGTTGTAAATCCAATAAACAACCAAAACTCCTGTTAGCAGCATTAATCCCATTGCGGATGCAAAGCTCCAATCTAAAGTAGCTTTCATATGATAAGCTATTTGGTTACTAATCAGTGTTCCTGATGCACCACCAACTAATGCTGGTGTAATGTAA
>FUWD013232432.1_pt1 | contig 14542 bp, 15 predicted proteins | sample 1063281 | NCBI WGS metagenome assembly FUWD01 (sample SAMEA79048168, study PRJEB19326) | metagenome | biome: marine | reverse complement strand
ACAGCACGTCCTAGCAGCATAAAAAATCAACCGATACCACTGTCCGAAAACCCCGCAGCAGCCCAAATACCGCCTTCGGCTAGCTCGCGGACGAGCGGGTAGATCATTTTGGGGAGCCACCAAGTTTCAGGTTCGCTTGAGACAAATACGCTGCAGCGCGACGGAGCACTTCGTTTTCTTGCTCCAGGAGTCGGTTACGGCGTCGCAGTTGCCGCAAGTCTTCAGCTTGTTCTCTCGTGACCCCGTCACGGCCACCATCTTCAACGTCTGCCTGTCGGATCCAGTTGGACAAGGTTGCCGGGGAAACCCCAAAATCGGCAGCTATTTTGTTTCTTGGTTCTTTGCTATTCCGGGCAACTTTTACTACGTCACGGCGGAACTCTTCAGGGAATGCTCGCATGACAACATCCTTTCAGGAACACCTTCCGGTGTTCACATGTTAGATGTCACCAAACCCTGCAGCACTCCCAACCGTGCTTCGGTGAGCGAGCTGGAAGGAACCTTCCCTTCCAGTTTCCCGGCGGCTGCCTCAAAGCGCCCCGCACTCTGGCGGGCAAACTGGTCGGAGATGACCGGTGGCGAGGATTCATGAAGACGACGCAGCAGGGCCCCTGCCCGATAATGAACGAGCGGATCCCAATGAGCGTCGCTTGTCGTAGCAATTTCCCCCGGGACATGACTGATGAGCACCATCTGCAACGCTTCGTCGTCGTCAATCAGGCGGGGCGCATCGGAGCCCAAGGCTGGGGTGTAGAGCGTGAGGGCATCGCACTCACGCTGATAGTCCGACGCTTCGGCGTACCATTTCACGAAACTGTGTTCCCCGGAACGAGTCTCGAGTCTCACAATGCGGCATGCCTTCGGCCGAACAGAGACGTCTTCCACAATCTCGATCGGGCCTAAAACCCGATGCACTCGGTCGAGAACCTCCGCCTCCGAGGCGAGACCCGGACGCCTCAAAGAGGCTGCGCGCACGATATCTCCTCATTCTGTGGGCGATAAAAAACCCCCGCCCACCGTCTCTGGTGGTCGGGGGTTTTTACAAATTCATATCGCTACTGACAGCTGTCACACTGAAGCAGATCCATGGGATCTACAGGCACTGCGTAGCCTCCGACGGTGTCTTCGTTCATGGGGGCCCTCCCTAGTTGACCGGCAAATGATGCCGGACCACCACTATATACCCGGAATGACAAACCTGTCATTCCCCATATGTAGTGGTTTTGGCGTGTCGCCAGGATAACTCCGGTCTCCGACGCAAAATGCGCGATATCCCGGAGGGCGCGCCACCCACCCCACAGTTTTGCCACACCGAGACAGACCAGGGGACGCAGGCGGACCCCACGTTGGCCCTGAATGAGGCCGGTACCAACAACATCCAGCAGGCATGGCGCCCGTCGCGACGCTCGTCCTCTTACAGATCGGCATGGGCACTCGGGGCCTCTGTCAGACCCCCGGCCACGCCGCCATCCTTGCAGCCGGTCGGGTCAGAACATTCCCAGTTGCAGCCGCGCTGCGTCCGACATTCGATCCTGACTCCACGGTGGGTCCCACACCAGCTCAACGTCGGCTTCGCTGACACCGGCGACCAACTTGACCTCGGCTTGGGCATCATTTTTGAGCACGTCCCCCATACCGCAGCCCGGTGCCGTCATCGACATTTTGACGTCGATTCGGTAAGACCCATCATCGAGAAGCAGCGCCTCACACCCGTAGATCAGCCCCAAGTCCACAACATTGATGGGAATTTCGGGGTCAAAAACGTTCTTGAGTCGTCCCATGACCTGCTCCATGTCAAAAGGCACCCCGTCCCCAAGCACGGTGTCGGCTACCGGCGCCGCCAATCCGAAGGCTGCAGAATCCTCCGGGCTGATTCGCACGAGGGACCCTATCGAGGTTTGGACTGTTGCGCTTCCCCCCAAAGTTTGCGTGACGACGACCTGCTCCCCCTCTTCGAGGAGCATCAGCTGCCCACCGGGAATCACCGTGGCCTGACAGCTGCGCGGAAGTTCAAATATGTTGTATCTGCCCGAGTCCATGCGGGTCACCTCGTTTCGTTCTGGAGGTCAACTGGTGTCATCGCGCCCCCCGTTGAGGCACCCTTGTGAGGGGCGCTTTCGGTAAGAGCGCTATGCAGGGCCTGCCAGCACAATGTGGCACATTTGACCCGTGCCGGATACTCCCAGACGCCCGAGAGCACCGCGAGCTTGCCCACATCTGCAGGGGGGCCGTTGCTCACAGGGGCGGTAGTGAGCATCGTGTGCACTCGGGCGAACAGGGCGAGTGCCTCGTCAGTGCGGAGTCCCTTGACCGCCGACGTCATGAGTGAGGCCGACGCCTTCGAAATGGCACATCCGTCGCCTTCGAAAGCAATATCCGCAATGGCGGTGCCATCACTCTGCACATAAAGCGTCAGATGATCACCACATAGTGGGTTTACTGCCTCGACACCCTGGTGTGCTCCCTTCAGAGGGCGACGATTCCGCGGACTGCGGGCGTGTTCAATGATCATCTCCTGGTAGAGCCCCGATATGTTCGTGCCCGTTGCCAGATTCGCGCTCATTGCGGGGCTCGATGGCTATCCGGTTCGAACCGGTCGGAGACAAGCGTCTCCAGCTGCACGCGGAGTGGCTCCAACTCGATCCGATCGACCATCTCCTGAACGAAGGCATAAACGAGGAGGCCGCGGGCTGCCTCCTGCGATATTCCGCGCGTGCGCAGGTAGAGCAACGCCTCGTCGTCCAGTTGACCGACCGCGGCACCGTGTGTGCACTTTACGTCGTCGGTGTAAATTTCGAGCCTCGGTCGAGTATCGACCTGGGCATGATCGGAGAGAATCAGGTTCTGGTTCTTCTGGTTGGCATCGGTGCCATCGGCACCGTGGCGCACCATGATCTGTCCGTTGAACACGCCGTGCCCACGACCCTCGAGTACACCCTTATACAACTGGTGGCTGGAGCAATGGGTCGCAACGTGATCAACAAAGATGGTGTTGTCGTGGACTTGCTCACCGCGCGGCAAGTAGATGCCGTCCAAGCTGACTTCGGCCTCGACGCCCTCCAGAAGTACCCGCACTTCATGGCGAGCGATACGGGAGCCGAGCATGACCGAGTGCGAAGAGAATCGGCTGTTTCGCGCTTCTCGCACGTCCAACAGCGCCACATGGAAGGCTGTGAGGGGCTCGTTTTGTACCTTGTAATGATCAATCTGTGCGCTGTCGTCCAACACCACCTGGGTAACGGCATTAGTGAGGTAGACATCGCCGTTGGTGCCGGCGTAAGTCTCGATGATGGTGGCGCGGCTGTCAGAATCGGCAATAATCACCGACCGCGGACTGGACATCAAGGGGACACCCTGGGTATCAGAAAAAAACACCAGCTGAATCGGATCTTCTACGGTCGCGCCGGGGGCGAGGTGAATAAACGCTCCGTCCTCCGCTAAGACGTCGTTGAAGGCGGCGAAGGCGGCGTGCTCTCCCGGCGTGTCCGAGAAAAACGGTTCCAGGCGTTCCGGATTTTCAGCCATAACCGAAGCCAGGGTCGTCACCGCAACACCCGAGGGCACCCCGGTCAGTCGCGAGAACTCAGCGGCGAAGTGGCCATTAATGAAGACGAGGCGAGGGCCTCCAAGATCGGCCGCCGCCCTGCTGATGACGTCGGCTGTAACCCGCGAGCCCGACCCGGAGAGGGGCGCTTCGAACGGTACCGCCAGAATTGGTTCCAATTCAGTATATTTCCAGTCCTCGTTTTTGCGGGTCGGGAAGCCATGCTGACCCACCCATTCGAGGGCGTGCAGGCGCGCCTGCTCTAGCCAGTCCAGATTGCCAATGCCATGCTTTGGCGTCAGGTCTGCGAGCACACCCCCGGCAGCCAGCACGGGAACTTTTACCGCGATCATCCGGTCGCCCCGACCCGCTCGGCACGCTCCGAGGAGGGCGTCAATCCCGCATACCCATTGGCTTCGAGCTCGAGAGCGAGGTCCTTGTCACCAGACCGCACGATTTGGCCTGCGGCCATGACATGCACAAAGTCGGGAACGATGTGGTCCAGCAGCCGCTGGTGGTGCGTGATGACCAGCATGGCCCGGCCCTCAGTGCGCAAGGCATTCACGCCGCTCGCGACGACCCGAAGCGCGTCGATGTCCAGGCCAGAGTCGGTTTCGTCAAGAATGGCGAGTTTGGGCTCGAGAATTGCCATCTGCAAAATCTCATTACGCTTTTTCTCGCCGCCAGAAAACCCTTCATTAACGGACCGACTCATGAACGACTGATCCATCTCGACGAGCTTCATGCGTTCCTGGGCCAGGGACAAATAATCCACCGCGTCCAGCTCCTCTTGCCCGCGCTGGCGGCGCAAGGAGTTTAAGGCCGTTCGCATGAAGTACATGTTGCCGACGCCGGGAATTTCGACAGGGTGCTGGAAGGCCAAAAAAACACCTGCTGCGGCCCGCTCCTCAGGCGACAAGGCGAGCAGGTCCTCGCCTTCGTACTCGACGCTGCCCGAGACGTCGTAGCCGTCTCGGCCAATCAGCACGCTGGCCAGGGTGCTCTTACCTGACCCGTTTGGCCCCATGATGGCGTGTACCTCACCTGCTTTTACGTCAAGATTCACTCCTCGCAAGATTTCCTTGTCATCGATACTGGCGTGCAGTTCTTCAATTTTCAGCATTAGCCGACACTTCCTTCCAAGCTCACGGTCAATAATTTTTGGGCTTCGACGGCGAATTCCATCGGCAGCATTTTGAATACTTCTCGGCAGAATCCGTTGACAATCATCGACACAGCCTCTTCCTCCGGAATACCGCGCTGGCGGCAGTACAGGAGTTGTTCCTCGCCGATCTTGGAGGTCGAGGCCTCATGTTCGACCTGACCAGTGTTGTTCTTCACGTCGATATAGGGCAAGGTGTGGGCCCCGCTGTCTTTGCCAATCAACAGGGAGTCACACTGGGTGAAGTTTCGGGCTCCGACGGCGGAATGCCGCATATCCACCAGGCCTCGATAGGTGTTCTGACCGTGTCCGGCAGAGATTGCCTTGGAGATTATGGTGCTCTTGGTGTTCTTACCGATATGCACCATCTTGCTGCCGGTATCCGCCTGCTGGCGTCTGGCAGTCAGCGCCACAGAGTAGAACTCGCCGACCGAGTTGTCACCCTTTAGGACAACGCCCGGGTACTTCCAGGTGATTGCCGACCCGGTCTCGACCTGAGTCCAGGAAATTTTCGCATTGCGGCCGGACGCCATACCTCGCTTCGTGACGAAATTGTAGACGCCCCCGTTACCATCAACGTCCCCCGGATACCAGTTCTGCACAGTCGAGTACTTGATTTGAGCGTCATCGAGCGCCACCAGTTCGACCACGGCGGCGTGCAGCTGGTTCTTGTCACGCGCCGGCGCGGTGCAGCCCTCGAGGTAGCTCACATACGCACCCTCTTCCGCGATGATCAGTGTGCGCTCGAACTGACCTGTGTCCACGGCGTTGATCCGAAAGTAGGTCGACAGCTCCATGGGACACCGCACGCCCTTGGGGATGTAGCAGAACGATCCGTCGGTGAAGACCGCAGAGTTTAGGCACGCGAAGAAGTTGTCGTTGTGGGGAACTACCGAGCCGAGGTACTTCCGAACAAGCTCCGGGTATTCCTGCACAGCCTCGGAGAAGGAACAGAAGATGACGCCGACTTCGGCCAGCTTGTCTTTGAACGTTGTCGCGACCGACACCGAATCGACGATTGCGTCCACGGCGACGCCGCTGAGACGTTCTTGTTCACCAAGGGAGATTCCCAGCTTGTCAAACATTTCCCGGATTTCGGGATCGACTTCATCCATACTCGACAGTTGCTTCTTCGGCCGAGGATCGGCGTAATAAATAATGTCCTGATAGTCAACGGGACCATACGAGATGTGTTGCCAGGTGGGAGGCGTCAGCGTGGTCCAGTGCCGATATGCCTTCAACCGCCACTCGAGGAGCCAATCCGGCTCATTCTTCTTGGCCGAAATCAGCCTGATGATGTCTTCGCTCAGCCCCTTGGGGGCAACCTCAGTTTCGAGGTCCGTGGAGAACCCGTATTGATACTCCTGGTCGGCGAGCTCCCGAACTTCATCGGAAATACCGACCGAGGGTGCAGGTGCAGGTGCAGTCATTGTTGTCTCCTTGTCACGTTCTTTCTGTTGGTCTCGGGCGGAGAGCTGATTGGGGTGTCCATCAGCGCTCTTGCAGAGGTAACGCGGCTACCAGTGGGTGGTCTGCTGGCAAGGGGCCGGTCTTAGCCGCGCCGCCCGGTGAACCCAGCTCACTGAAAAAGTCGACGTTGACCGTGTAATACTCGGCCCACTTCTCCGGAACGTCATCTTCGTAATAGATTGCCTCGACGGGACACACGGGCACGCACGCGCCGCAGTCGACGCATTCGTCGGGTTGAATGTAGAGCATTCGATCGCCCTCGTAGATGCAGTCGACAGGGCATTCGTCAATGCATGACCTGTCCTTGACATCCACGCACGGCAACGCGATAACGTACGTCATGTTGTGTTCCCTTCTCGTGAAGTTAGTGCCCCACTAATCCGAGTGATTCCCCGGGCGCCCGCGACGAGCTCCCGGTGGGACTGAGCCCGAAGCGTCTTGGGCCCACGCCCACGGCGCCCAGGCGCCGACGTTTCCTGGAGGATTTCCTGCACGCGCCGCATCAGAGTGTCCCGCCAAACACCGCAGGTACACGGTCAAGAGCAGTCAAGAACGTCTCGATCTCAGCGTGCGTGCTGTGTATCGCGAAGCTGGCTCGTGTCGTCGCCTCCACGTTCATCCGCCGATGCAGTGGCTGCGCACATTGGTGGCCAACCCGGACGGCGACCCCGGCGTCGTCGAGGATTTGGCCGACATCATGCGAGTGAACTCCGTCGACTACGAAGGAGACGACGCCAGAACGGTCCTCGGCATCTGTTGGTCCGATGACACGAACCCACGGGCGTTCCGCGAGACCGGCGAGCAGTACTTCGGTAAGGGAATGTTCATGAGCCGTCACCCGCGGCATGCCTACATCAGCCAGGTAGTCGCATGCCGCAGCCAGACCCACAGCCTGGGCCACCACCGGGACACCCGCTTCGAACCGTTGCGGCGGAGCAGCGTAGGTCGAGCCCTCCATGTGGACGGTCTCGATCATCGACCCCCCGGTCAAGAAAGGAGGCATGGCCGACAGAAGCTCAGTCCGACCCACAGAACGCCTACCCCCATCGGACCGAACATCTTGTGGCCGCTGAACGCCATGAAATCAACGCCAAGATTCACCACGTCAACGGGAAGATGTGGTACCGACTGGCACGCGTCCAGGACGGTCAGGGCGCCAACCTTCTGGGCCCGATCGACAATGGCTCGGACCGGATTAATGGTGCCCAAAACGTTGGATACGTGGGTGAACGCGACGACCTTGGTGCGGTCAGTAATGACCGCATTCAGGTCCGAGAGGTCAAGGCGACCGTCGTCAGTGACTCCGATCCAACGCAGGGTGGCACCCGTGCGCCGGGCAAGTTCCTGCCACGGCACGAGGTTGGCGTGGTGCTCCATCTCGGTGAGGACGATGTCATCACCTTCGCCGAGATCAAATCGTGCGGCCGTGGCAGGGCCAACGCCCTTCATCGCCCCGGCGAACGCAGCATTGCTGAAGGCGTAAGCAACAAGGTTTATGGCTTCGGTGGCGTTCTTGGTGAACACCACCTCCCCGGTCTGCGCGCCTATGAACTGGGCCACCGTTTCGCGGGCGGATTCGAATGCGTCGGTGGCCTCTTCGGCAAGCTGGTGAGCGCCGCGGTGGACGACCGAGTTGTGCTGTTCGTAAAATGTGCGCTCGGCATCGAGCACCTGGCGCGGTTTGTGTGATGTTGCCGCGGAGTCGAAATACACCAATTGTTTCCCGTCGCGCACAGACCGGGAAAGGATTGCGAAGTCGCCACGAATAGTGGCCGACTCCTGGGAAGTGAAAGCCCTGCCCGCAGAGATATCGGAGATTACTGGCCCTATCGGGGAGGGGTGGAGCCTCTCAACGATGCTCACTGTACTAAGTCACTCTCAAGGCTGGCGGTGCCTGAAGACGTTGCAACCGGAAAAGCACTCAAAGGGATGAATGTAGTGCACGCGTGTTGCCCTTGGGCAAGAGTCGTCTGGCGTTCGACACGAACCCCCAGCAGCTGTGAAAAGGCCTCTGTCTCGGCGTCGCAGAACGCCGGAAACTGAGTCGCGACACTCTGAATAGGGCAATGCCCTTGGCACAGCTGAATCCCCACAGTGGGCGTCTCCGGCCCGACGGGTCGGATAGTTGCGGCGAAGCCATCGTTGCTCAGTGCGGTTGCCAGAGCTTGCGCGCGGGCTGTGACGTCTGCGCCCACTGTCGCAAGCTGCCCGGCGAACCGCGCCTTCAACTCTGCGCTGTGTTCGCGGGCAAAGTCTTCAACGGCCTCCGCTCCGGCGCGTTTAGCAAGAAAGTGCAATGCGGAGGTTGCCAGACCGGCGTAGTCACTTTCCATCCCGGCGTGACCAGCCTCGGAAAGAATGTAGGCGCGCGCTGGCCGCCCACGACTTCGACCGCCAACGTCGGCGGGCATGCGTTCTTCGATGGTGCCATTGCCGGAGAGGAGGTCCAGGTGACGGCGAACCGCAGCGGCCGTCAACCCCAGGCGTGATGCAAGGTCGGCGGCGGTGAGAGGGGCATCCTTAGCAATGGTCTGCCGAATGGTGTCACGGGTACGCGCCTCGTGAGCGCGCGGCACGGAGTGGGACGGTCCGGCGCCGGCGGATGTGAGACCATTAGTTATTAACACGACATTAGTGTGACCTAATTCCCCTCGACAATCAAGTAAACTCTCGCGGCACCTTGACATTGACGCTCGGGCCGAGGACGATTAGCCCATCGAAAGCCCAGAAAAGATGAACACAGAACTAGAAGAACAAGTCCTCCAGGCTCTTTCCGGTATCATCGACCCCGAAATCCTTAAACCGATTACCGAACTCGACATGGTCGGTTGGGTCTCGGTGACCGATGCGGGCGAGGCTAGTGCTCAAATTAAGCTGACCATCGTTGGCTGCCCGGCGTCTCGTGCCATCGAACGCGACGTTCGAGAAGCGCTTGCTGCTGTGCCAGGCGTGACGGCCACCACCGTGGAGATGACAACGATGACGAATCAGGAGAGGGAGGCGCTCACCCTCAAACTACGCAACGGTCGACCAAAAACCCTGCAGTTCGGGCCAGACTCGCTCACCCGCATATACGCCGTCACGAGTGGCAAGGGTGGTGTGGGCAAATCGACCGTCACCGCTAATCTCGGCGTCGCGCTGGCGGCTCGCGGCCTTCGGGTGGGGATAGTAGATGCCGACGTATTTGGATTCTCAATCCCGGGCATTCTCGGCATCACCGGCGAGAAGCCAACGCAGGTGAACGACATGATCCTCCCGCCGATTGCTTACAACGTGAAGGTAATCTCGATCGGCATGTTCGTTGAGGCCAATGCGGCGGTCTCCTGGCGTGGCCCCATGCTGCACCGCACGGTGCAGCAGTTCCTGACCGATGTGTATTTCGGCGATCTCGACATCCTGCTTCTCGACCTGCCACCTGGCACCGGGGACATCGCCATTTCCATCGGACAACTGTTGCCACAAGCAGAGGTTCTGGTGGTGACGACACCCCAGGCAGCGGCGGCCGATGTCGCTGAGCGAAGCGCTCTCGTCGCACGCCAGACCGGCCAAAAAGTTATTGGCGTAATCGAGAACATGGCGGGCCTGATGCAGCCAGATGGCAGCATGCTCGAAGTGTTCGGCAAGGGTGGCGGGGCGGATGCCGCGGCGCGCCTCTCCACACCGGACGAGGATGTTCCTCTGCTCGCCTCGATTCCCCTGAGCATCCCGCTACGGGCGGGAGGAGACGCGGGAACCCCGATTGTGCTCAGCGCCCCGGACGACCCGGCCTCCCTCGCCATTGCCTCAGTTGCCGAGCACCTCGCCACCCGCGGCTTGGGCCTGGCCGGGCGCAAGCTTGGTCTCAGCGTTCGGTAGCCTGCTGCCCAACCTCTTTCGCGGCCGCGATGTGGTGTCCCCGGATGCGAACAAGTCCAGCTGCACACAGTTGCCCCCGTCACGGTGGCAGGGTGAAACAGGCCTCGGAATGACTGTTCTTCATCCGCGACGTTCGCTCTGTCTTTCCCACCCATCACCACGACCTGGACGGCTCCATCATCGCCAAACGAGTCTTCGCTCTCCTCCGAGGGTGACCCCACTCTTGCCCTGACCGTGCAGAGGCAATCGTCGAGGTGAGCCTCATCCCCGGACTCATAGCGTCAGAAAACATTTCTGGTCAGCGTGGATAAGCGAAAGTACACTGGAGGGACATGACCGTTGGCCGGGTTCGGAGGCCCTTCCGCCGGCACTCGATCACGGAGGGCTCACCATGGCACATAACGTCGCTCAAAAACTCATTGCTTCTCACCTGCTCAGCGGAGAGATGACGCCGGGAAATGAAATTGGTCTGCGCATTGATCAGACCTTGACCCAGGATGCAACGGGAACCCTTGTCATGTTGGAGCTGGAGGCGCTTGGTCTTGATCGGGCGCGCACGGAAGTGTCCGTGCAGTACGTCGACCACAACCTGTTGCAATCTGACAGCAAAAACGCAGAAGACCACGATTTTCTCCGTTCGGCATGCCAGCGCTTTGGTTTGTGGTATTCGAAGGCTGGAAACGGTGTGTCACACCCGACGCACATGCAACGTTTCGGGATTCCTGGCAAGACGATGGTCGGCTCGGATAGCCACACTCCTGCCGCCGGCTCACTGGGAATGTTGGCCATCGGCGTGGGCGGTATCGAGGTGGCCCTCGCGATAGCCGGCGAACCGTTGTACATCAGGATGCCCGAAATCTGGGGAGTTCGCCTCACCGGTCAGCTGCCGCCCTGGACCAGCGCAAAGGACATCATCCTCGAGATGCTACGCAGACACGGCGTCAAAGGCGGCGTCAACCGCATAGTCGAGTACTACGGCCCCGGTCTGGCCCACCTCACCGCAATGGACCGGCACGTGATCGCCAATATGGGGGCCGAGCTGGGGGCGACGACCACAGTATTCCCGGCGGACGACCAAGTACACGCGTTCCTTGTTACGGAGCAGCGCGAGGGCGACTTTGTCCCGCTTCTTGCCGATCCAGATGCCACCTACGACGTGATGGAGGAAATTGATCTCTCGACGATCGTGCCACTCATTGCGTTGCCCAGTTCTCCAGGCAATGTCGTGCCAGTGAGCGAGGTCGCCGGTCGACCGGTCGCACAAGTCGTGATTGGCTCTTCGGCAAACCCTGGGCTTCGCGACTTCGCGATTGTCGCTGCAATCGTTAAAGGACGCCAATCTCACGCGGGAGTTTCGTTGGACGTCAATCCGAGCTCCCGGCAGATTCTGCAAGATCTAACACGAATGGGATCGACTCTGGACCTGATCGGTGCTGGCGCCAGACTGCACCAGTCAGGCTGCATGGGCTGTATTGGAATGGGTCAGGCCCCCGCCAACGGCAGTATCAGCCTGCGCACGATGCCACGTAATTTCCCTGGTCGCTCGGGTACCCAGGAAGATTCGGTCTATCTGTGCTCGCCAGAGACCGCGGCTGCCGCCGCGCTGACCGGAAAGATTACCGACCCTCGAGATTTGGAAGACCTGTTTGACCTGACCTATCCCACGCTGGACCTTCCCGCGACATCAAGCGTGAACCTGGCAATGCTCGAGGGGCCGTTGCCTCCCGAGGAGGCTTCCCATGTAGAGCTCGTTAAGGGTGAGAACATTTCGTCGTTACCGGCCTTTCCTCCCCTTACGGAACGCATTGAGGCACCGGTAATCCTCGTCGTCGGCGACGATATTTCGACGGACGAAATATTGCCGGCCGGGGCGCGGGTTTTGCCCTACCGCAGCAACATCCCCAAGCTTGCCGAGTTCACTTTCGACCAGGTAGACGGCACCTACCCGACCCGAGCCATCGACATCCGAGACACATCAGGCCACATTGTTGTAGCTGGTGCAAACTACGGTCAGGGCTCCTCCCGGGAGCACGCCGCAATCACCCCTCGCTTCCTCGGGTTGCGCGCGGTGCTGGCCGTCTCTTTTGCCCGCATCCACTGGCAAAACCTCGCCAATTTTGGGGTGCTTGCCATCGAGTTCGCCGATGCCACCGATCATGCCCGCATCCAGCGAGGTGACGTATTAGTGCTGGCGGGAATTCGTGAAGCGCTTGTATCTGGAACTGACATCACCGTGCACAACATGACGCGTAACGAAGATTTGCCTGCGCGGCATCGTCTCTCGACGCGGCAAGTCGGCATGCTTCTCGCCGGTGGTCTTATTCCTTGGCTCCGCGAGCAGAGATCGACCGAAACCAGCAGCACCGGCTGAGTCGCGCCGGGGAGCCCCGGTCGCTGTCAGCCTGTTTCCGTTCACACCACGTGGAGGGAACTACCCCCGCGCCGAAGCGGACACGGGATAGGCTCGGGCCGATGACGCCCCATGCCGCCGACTTCCTCCGTATCGTGAAACTCGGTACCCGAGTCGTCGTGCGCTCCCGAATTGAGGGAGGATTCACGGACGCTCTTGGCATCCTTCACTCCCGCACCCAGACACAGTGTGTCGTCGAGACCAAACGTGGCCTGATTACCGTCACCTACGCAGATGTGGTTGCGACCAAAGAAGTCCCCCCACCGCCGGCTCCGCGCCAGCCGCGCCCACCGCCGGCGACGAACCCGTAGTCACCTATGTGGTCGCACGACCAACGTAGCGCGTCGATTTAATCCCCAAGCACATCGACCACGACCCGAATGGGGGAATATTCCAGGACCATTGATTCCTCGCTCATCCCCAGCCAACTGAGCGACTTCACCTTGATGGTGAGTCGGATTTGATGACCGCCGCAAAGCCTTGTCTGGTTGCGCACAACCAACAGGTAGGTCGGCTGAAGGTGTCAGGATTGTGCCCTTGATAGGTGCCGGGGCTTCAATCGCGGAGCGGCAGATAGTGCACAAGAATCTTGGCAGGCGTCGCCCGCCGAGGGAATGGGGGGCGAATCAAAAACCCGGACTGCCGCTGGAACAGTCGCCGGGTGGTGTAAAAGTGCGCCTCCTTCAGGACTCTTCACGAACACCCTGGCCCAGCGCGGCCAAATTTAGAGGCACCGTGTTGTAAAAATAAGCACCTCTCTCTGCACATCGACGGATGCGCTCGGGCTGCAAACTTGGTTACCCGTCTGCGACAATTTTGAAGCTTTTCGCAGGTTGTGGCCGAGGCGTAACCAAAGCGGGGTCAATAACCCGGTTTGTGCCTGTCCGGCGCTTTTCTTCCCGCAGTACCTCGCACGGTGACCCCTCACGAGGAGCTGGGCCTACTCCCTAAGCCCGGCTGGAAAAGAGATCAAGCAGCATAATCGCGCTGGGGGTGGGATTCACAGGCGTATTTTGATAAGGCTTGTCCAGATTCTCATGCCGCTTGGCCTCTGCCCAACGGCGATTGCCGAGGGCGGCAATCGCCTCTTCCTCCCGCTCAGTAACCTGCCACGATTTGTTAGCCACGAGCTGTCTGATCACCGTATGTTTTTCCCCCCTTGGGGCTGCAGTGATTGCGGCCGGTGTCGCTTCAAAAGAGGTTGGACGAACGCCCAGAGCCAACTGGCGTCTGGTGTGCCGCCGCCGGTGCTGCCTAACCATGAGCCACCGCTGAGAAGACTCCTCAGCCAATTGTCTCCCGAAGTAGATCCACCAACTTGTGTGCCGGGGCCGGCGACAGGGTTCGCGCCAGCGGTCCCAGTCGCGCCTGCGGTTCCTGCCGACCCTTCGGTCCCAGTCGCGCCAGCAATCCCTGCCGCGCCAGCGGTCCCTGCTGACCCTGCGGTCCCTGCGGCTCCTGCAATGCCTGCCGCGCCAGCGGTCGCTGCGGCTCCTGCAATGCCTGGGGTACCTGCGGCTCCCGCAATCCCTGGGGTCCCAGCGGTCCCTGCAGTACCTGCAGTACCTGCGGGCCCTGTCGCGCCTGTCGCACCTGCGCCCCCCGTGGCCGGTGTCACCGCGTTAGACGTCAAAGACGGCAGCGAGTCACCCACCAAGTTAGTCGCAACGACCTTGAACGTATATGAGACGCCATTAGTCAAACCAGTAAATATCAGGTTTGTCTGAATCGCCCTGGGTTTCGTTCCTATTGCTTTCCGTGTGTAGCGGTCGCTAACACGGGGTCTCGTTCAGCGTAATACGCTGCTTCGACTTCCGCTGGGGTGCGGTAGTCAAGCCCTGAATGCAGACGCTGATTATTGAACCACCACACCCACTCCAACGTTGCCAACTCGACCTGTTCAACGGTCCGCCAGGGGCGCCTTTTCTTAATCAGTTCAGTCTTGAACAGTGCGAACTGGGACTCAGCGAGAGCATTATCGTAACTGTCGCCTTTGGACCCAACCGAGGGTGTCCCACCGAGCTCCACGATTCGATCGGTGTAGGTCAGGGACACATAATTACTGCCCCTATCGGGAATGGTGAAATGAGCCCTGTGAGGT
>FUWD013429884.1_pt1 | contig 14549 bp, 17 predicted proteins | sample 1063281 | NCBI WGS metagenome assembly FUWD01 (sample SAMEA79048168, study PRJEB19326) | metagenome | biome: marine | reverse complement strand
CACGGTTGATGGAAACGTTGACGCGATTCTTGTGGACACAGGAACAACTATACCGGCAACGATTGCGACAGTGGATGCTAACGTTGACACGCTCATCACTCAATCAGCGACTCAAGTAAAGGGCATCATTGAAGGTCTTGCAGCAACAGGGACATTATCTACCACGCAGATGACGACTAACCTGAGTGGATACGCAGACGATCAACTGATTGGTAGAACGATTACATGGCATACCAGCGGTGCTTGTGACGGTGAGCAGGCGCAAATCGACGACTCTGCTAACTCAGGCGGATTGTTGTCATTTACTGCATCTGCCCTGACAACTGCTCCAGGCAATAACGACCCTTTTAAGATTACATAACAATGACAGATGCCCGCTTCGGTATCGCTGGCGGGATTGGTGCGCCACGGACAACGAGTTATACAAAAGGCTCAAAGTCCAACGCGATCATTTCCCGCATGGGGATCTCCGGTGGAATCGCGAGATTTGCAAGGGACTACAGCGGTAAGACGGTTCAGACTCCTGATGTTAGCGGTGGCGTTCAATCCCAGAATGCGACAGTCGGCGGTGCTGTTGCTGCGTTTACGGTCATCACTAGCTCGGGAGGCGTACAGGCTCGCAGTGCAACCGTTAGTGGTGTGGTTCTTAATGATAAAACGGTTAGTGGCGGGGTTCAGTCTCAGTCTGCCGCGGTATCGGGAACAGTAACACCTTACCCGCTAACGGGTTACACGCTAACAAATTTCACATCAGACTATGCAGGGCTAGATACGGACTCACCATTCTCCGGTGATACTACCTACTCTGCCCTTGTAAGCGGTGATAAATGCCACTACGAGACACTGAGTGCGCCGAGTGGTAGCACGCTGGCAATGGATGGAGCAGGGCAGTTCACCATCACGCCTCCATCGACTGTTATCGAGACATTCGACTTCCAGATTTACGATGCGTCAGATGGGACATTTGGAACATCAGCCACGATTACTGTTTACCCGTCAGCGGCAGATATTATTTTATCCGGTGCGGTGCAATCACAATCAGCCGTAGTCAGTGGAACGGTCACAAGATTTGATGTTCACAATGTAAGTGGCGGAGTCCAATCAGGACGCGCTACGGTTAACGGCGTCATCGTTTCAACAGAAGATTTAACCCTGCTATTTGGCGGTGTTCAGTCCCAATCCGCAGCAGTAGCTGGCGCAGTTGAAAGGGCTATCACATCAGCCGGTAACGTGCAATCCCAAGGCGCAGTTGTTGCGGGCGATCTAAGCAGAGTGCTCAAAGCATTAGGCGGCGTTCAGGCGCAAAATTCAACGGTTAGCGGTGTAGTTGTAAGGCGATTACCTCACATGGTAGCGCCCGCGAAAAGGACAATCAGAATAACCCCAGAAGATAGGCAAGTCAAAATTAACAAAGAGTCGAGAAAGTTTTATGGGCCAGGGTAGAGAGTTAGACGGGAGTATTCGGGTTCAAGGCTCAGCAGGGTCCCACGCAGGCGGTTTCGCTGTTGTCGCCTTAGTCCGAGATCGAGACGGTAACGTCAGGCACGACGATATACATAATGTATCGCAGGACGTCTTAAACAGCCCCAACTTTACCGCCAAAGATTTGGCACATTTAATCAAGCTAAGAGGATAATCCATTGGCAGTCACACACGTAGCAAACACACGAAGCAATCTCGCATCACAGGTCTTAACTGATCTTGGCGTCAATGCGGAAATGGTACTCAGGGATTCAGGGGATAACGAGCTTGCAACCCTGCCAACACCAAACCCGTCAGGCACAGTCGCAGGCGCTGTTTTAACCTTCGGTAGCTTTACCGATGACACTAATGCCAATGCGGGTACTTGCACCTATATCGCTATGGAAACATCCGCCGGTTCAGAGGTGTATCGATTCAATGCTACTGGTGATGGCGTAACGTTATCCAGTACCACAATCGGTGCAGGCGATACAGTGCAATGCTCAGCTCACACCTACACCGCGCCTGCTTTAACCCATGAAGATCGGGCAAACTATCGAGAAGTCTCCGAGAGACGTGCTTGATTATTCATTCAGGTGGAAAGCCTGGCTGGATAAAGAGGGCGACACTATCGTGACCAGCGCTTATACGGTGGACAGCGGAATAACGGTAGACTCAGACACCAGCGATAGTGATTCAACGTCTGTTTATCTCTCAGGTGGTCAAGACGGCTGCACGTACAAAGTGACGAACCAGATCACCACAGGCACCAGAACGAAAGAGGGATACTTCTATGTTAAAGTAGTCGATCCTGACGTGAATAAGCAAAAGGCGTATTCGTAAACAAATCAAATGGATAGGAATTAAGCCAATATGCCAGCCGGAGCGCCAGAAGGTAACACCAACGGAGCTAAAGGAGCGCAGTACAATTCCGCCCTTAAAAGAGCATTAGCGCGATCAGGTAAGACCGTAGACGGCGGATTGAATAAAGTATGTGACCAGCTTGTTGCGGCAGCTATTGCAGGTGAGCAGTGGGCAATTAAGGAAGTGGCTGATAGGGTAGACGGCAAAGCATCGCAAGCTATTAACATTGGTGGTCAAGAAGAAAACCCATTGTTGGTCGAATCATCAATAAGGCCGCAGCTAACACAAGAGCAATGGACAAAGGTATTCGGACCTAAGTAATGTGGGAACCGCAATCAGGCAACCAAGCTGGCGCAATTGCAGCGGATTGGGTTGATGAGGTTTTCTACGGTGGTGAGCGAGGCGGTGGTAAGTCAGACTTCCAGCTAGGGTTTCAGGAAGACGGCGCACTTCGATATAAGGAATATTGGCGCGGCATCATGTTCCGCAAGACTTATACCGAATTGGAAGAACTGCAAAGCAGGGCTATTGAGATCTACCCTGATTCCGGAGCAACTTACAAAGCGCAGTCGAGTGCTGATTATCCATTTAGTAACTGTTGGTATTGGCCGAACGGCGCAACGGTAAAGATGCGGTATATCGAGCATGAACGTGACTACGGCAGATATCACGGCCATCAGTACACTGGTATTAGTTTTGATGAAGTCACTGAGTACCCAACCCCTAACGGCTTGCTAAAGATGCTGTCGACGCTTAGAAGCGCACACGGTGTTCCTTGTACAGTGCGTTTAACGGGCAATCCTGGTGGCGTAGGGCATGGATGGGTGAAACTACGCTATATCGATGCTGCGAAGCCTATGACGCCCTTCACGGACGCAGAGACGGGCTTCACGCGCATGTTTGTACCGTCGAAGATGTCTGACAACCAGATATTGATGGAATCAGACCCAAAGTACCAATCAAGGATATTAGCAGCCACAGCAGGGAACGAGGTATTACGCAAAGCATGGCTTGAAGGCGATTGGAATATCGTTGCAGGCGCATTCTTTAGCGGATGGTCAAAGGACAATATTATTAAGCCATTCGAGATTCCTACTGACTGGCTAAGATTCTTATCAGGTGACTGGGGTAGCGCAAAGCCTTTCTCATTTGGTTGGTGGGCGGTTGCCTCTGATGACACGTTCATTCATGGGATATGGATACCGAAAGGCGCTATGGTTCGTTACCGTGAATGGTACGGATGTGAAAGAGATAACAACGGGCAGTCTGTTCCTGATGTGGGTTTAAAGCTACACGCTTCGACTGTTGGCGAAGGTTTGAAAGAGCGCACAAAGGAAAAGCTAGATTACGCGGTGATCGATCCTGCTGCATTCGCTGAAGATGGCGGGCCATCGATTGTTGAACGTATTTGCTCACCGGGCATTAACTTTGCGCCAGCGGATAACAAGCGTGTTGCTAGAGCAGGCGCTATGGGTGGTTGGGATCAAATGGCAGAGCGGATATCAGGTGAAGACCACGGCGACCCAATGAGGAATAGGCCGATGATTTATTGCTTCGATACCTGCACAGACTCAACCAGAACCATCCCAGTGTTGCAGCATGACGCAACCAGACCGGAAGATTTAGACACGAAGATGGAAGACCACGCAGCAGACGAATGGCGGTATGCCTGTATGTCACGTCCTTGGATAAAGGCATCTAACCCTAAACCAGTGAGTGATATCGGCTCACGGTATAAGTTCAACAGACAGCAGGAAGATACGTGGAAGACAGTGTAACTTTAGATTCCAAGCTTATTAGCTATTATGAGGAATACGAGCAGAACACGTCACAGGCTCGCACAAATTCCGAGCGTAATCGTGATTACTACGACAATAAGCAGTACACGGCAGAGGAAGAATCTGAGCTAAAGAAGCGTAAGCAGCCCGTTGTCACGTTTAACCTCGTCAAGCGCACCATAGACGCGCTGAAGGGCTTAGAAGCGCAAAACCGTACTGACCCCAAAGCTTTACCTAGAACGCCTCAGCATGAGAAGGACGCGGACAGTGTGACGGATGCTATCCGGTTCGTTTGCGATAATAACGACTTTGACCAATTAGCCTCTGAAGGCTTTGGCAATCTGTTGATGGAAGGCGTTGAAGCCTTTGACATCCAAGCTGTGCAGAATAACGACAAGATAGAGGTTGAGCTATCACAGATACCGTGGGATCGATGCTTTTGGGATGTCCACAGCCGGAAGAATGATTTTAGTGATGCCAAATACAAAGGCATTGTTATCTGGATGGATTACGAGGACGCCAAGGGCAAGAAAGACTGGGACCAGGATAAGCTGGTTGCAGCGATTGACAAGAGCGAAAGCCCGTACAGTGATACGCATGAAGACAAGCCCGAATACAAGTGGAACGACTCACAGCGTAGACGGATTAAGATTATCTACATCCAGTATCGCGAGGGTAATGTCTGGCATTATGCTTATCTGACGAAAGGTGGGTTATTGAAGGGCGGAAAGCCTATGCCTTACCTGGATGAAGACGGAAAGCCTGCTTGCTCGTTAGAGTTCCAATCCGCGTTTATAGACCGTGAAGGCAATCGATACGGTTATGCCACAGCTTTGATTAGCCCGCAGGATGAAGTTAACAAACGTCGGTCCAAGTCATTGCACTTGATTAGCCAGCGTCAGACGTTCGGCAATCAGCGCAGCGGTATGAATACTGCACAGAACAAGATTGAACTCGCCAAGCCCGATGGCCATGTTGAAATCCAGTCGGGTGAATGGGGTAAGGACTTCGGCACTATCGATACTCGCGATATGACGCAGGGTAACTTCCAGCTACTTCAAGAGGCGAAAGAGATATTCAACGTCGTCGGCGCGAACACATCGGTAACGGGCAGTGAAGACAGGGTTATGTCAGGTCGTGCGGAGATCATCCGGCAGCAGGCAGGCACGAGAGAGCTAGCCCCTGTTATGGACGCGCATTCACACTTGAAGAAGCGTATCTATCGGCAGATATGGAACCGCATCAAGCAGTATTGGGACGGTGAAAGGTGGGTGCGGGTTACAGACGACGAGAACAATCTTAAATGGGTAGGCATTAACCGACCGATCACATTGGGTGAGCAATTACAGCAGCAGTATGGATCATTGCCGCCTCAGTACCAGAACGACCCACGTTTAAATCAGGTTGTAGGTGTCGAGAATCAATTGTCTGAATTGGACGTTGATATCTTGATCGAAGAAGCTCCAGATGTAGCGAACATTCAAGAGGAGCAATTTGCTCTAGTCGCTCAGTTAGCCCAAAGCTATCCAGATATTCCGTTCGAGAAGGTCATTGAGCTTTCATCGCTACGGGGTAAAGAAGCGTTTATCGAGAGCATGAAGGGTTCAGAGGAACAACAAGCACAGCAAGCGCAACAGCAGCAGGAAGCTATGCAGCAAGATGCGATGTTCCAGCAGGCTGAAAGGTCGAAAGGGCTAGAGAAAACGCAGGCTGAAATAGACAAAACGAATGCCGAGATAGTCAAGATCAACTCAGAAGTCGAAAAGAATCAAGCCACGGTGATTAAGACTGTGGGCGATAGTATCAACGCTGCCTAGCTAGCAGCGAAAGTGCCGCCGACTTAGACGGGCGTTCTCAGCCACCTACGGGTGGTTTTTTTGTGCCTACGGGCAAACCGCCGCCGGGTTATATCGGGCGTTAGGAGCATAGTAATGTCAGACCTTGAACAAGCGTTAAATGGAACTGTGGAAGAAGTTGAAGAAGTCGCACCAGAAGCTGAGGCAGTCGTCGAAGCGGTAGCGGAAGAAGAAACAGAAGTCGCAGAAACAACGGGTGAAGAAGTAACCGCGCCACCGGCGGATAACGAGGTAGCGGCCTTTAAAGCCAAGGCTATCGACGAGACACGCAAGCGCCAGGAATTGCAGCAGCAGTTAGATGCAATTAACTCGCAACGCGAAGCTCAACCCAAACCGGATTTTTGGGAAAACCCTGATGAAGTGATTTCGCAGATCACCAAGGACTTTGATTCACGCCTACAAGCACAGAGCACTAATTTGTCAGTCGAAATGATGCGATCCATGCATACCGACTATGACGAAAAAGAAACTCTGTTCGTTGATATGGCGCATCAGAATCCGACACTGATTATGCAAATGAACCAATCGGGCAATCCTGCCAAGTTCGCTTACGACTACGTTAATTCCCAGCAACGTCTGGCCGAAATGCAAGACCCAAACTATCGGGACAAGCTGCGGGCTGAGTTACGAGCTGAGATTGAAGCGGAGAAGAACAGCGAAATTGAAAAGAAGATTCGGCAAGCGTCTGAATTGCCAGGCTCACTCGCAAACGATAGGGCGGCAGGTGGTAATACTTCGGTAGCCACTGCCAGCCCCGACCTTGAAAAACTTATCGGCTAAATAGCCAAGGTACACCATGACAGAAACAACAGCAGCGGCGGGCTTAACCGTCCAACAGTGGGATGACAAGTTTTTTGTCGAACACATCCAAGGGAACCGATTCTCCAGTGACATGGGAACATCGGAAAATTCAATCATCCACGTCAAAGAAGACCTAACCAAGGAAAAAGGCGACTCGATCACCTTCGCACTGGTTAACCGTCTGACGGGTGCTGGTGTAGCCGATGGCGCGACACTGGAAGGTAGTGAAGAAGATCTGGACAGTCGTTCGTTCAAGCTCAGCATTAATGAGCGTGCGCACGGTGTTCGGTCAACTTCATGGCAGAACCAGATCAGTGCTATTGACCTGCGTAAAGCGGGCAAGATGGCATTGAAAACATGGGCAGTTGAAGATACTCGGGATCGTATTATTGCGGCTTTGGGTTCAATCAACGGCGTTGCTTATGGTTCGGCAACTGAGGCGCAAAAGGATGCGTGGCTCGATGACAACTACGACCGGGTTCTATTCGGCGCGGCGGTTGGCAATGCTGATTCTTCAGGCGGAACGGTGGCTTATGACCATTCGGATTCACTGGTAACTATCGATAACACCGCTGACAAGTTCACTACCGGCGCAGCCTCGTTGATGAAGCGACTTGCACGTACTGCCAGCCCGAAGATTCGCCCTTACCGTTCGGAAGCGTCAAACCGGTATTACTACTGTGTTTACGTTCCTTCGCTGGTATTTCGCGATCTGAAAGCGGACACCACCATCACCAATGCACAGCGTGACGTATCCTTGCGGATGCAGAACGAGAAGCTGTTCAAAGGTGGCGACCTGGAATGGGACGGCATGATCTTCAAGGAAGTTGAGGATATTGCGCCGTTCAGTAATGGGACAATCAATGTAGCCCCTGTGTACCTGTGTGGTGCGCAAGCGGTTGGTTACGGTGTTGCACAGCGCTGGCAGTCTGCCGAGGAAACCTTTGACTATGGCCGCAAGAAAGGTGTTGCGATCATGGAAATGGGTGGCTTCGAGAAGCTGACGTTTGGCTCAGGTTCCAGTGATGTTGCTGATCTTAAGGATCACGGCGTTGTTACTGGTTTCTTTGCTTCAGTAGCTGACTCGTAAGGTCGAGTTATGACTACTTTAACGGCAGCAAGGGCTGAGTCTAGCGCTGGGGTGTTTCAAGCATGTGGTCAGGGGCTGCTTTGCGCAGCCTATGGCACGTATGAGCTTGCAGCAAACCCAACCGCAGCCGATATTATCGAATTCTGCCGCATCCCTGGTGGTGCGGTGGTTTTAGGTGGTTGGCTGTACGGTGATGATATCGATACCGGTACAGAGGAATTCGATATGGACATTGGCTGGGCGGCAAACGGTGCTGAAGCGGCGGACCCTGATGGGTTTGGCAATTTCGGCGTGGTGAGCGGTGACGTTGTAGCCAGCATAAAGCCCGAGGTCGGTATTTCGATGCCGCTGGGTGGAACGCTGATTACATTGGGGCCGCAAACCTTCACGAAGGAAACTGTTATTCAGGGCGTGGTTAATGTGGACGCAGCAACAGGCGGCACAGGCCAACTCACTTTAACGGTCTACTACGTTAACAATACGTAACCAGATGGGCCGGGGGAAACCTCGGCCCTTTTCTTTGGAGTTAGCATGAAAGCACTATATTCAGGTCCACACGGTAACAACTGGTACGGCATCGATTTATGCACGGGCGCGACGATTGACGTTCCTGCCCGACTGGAATCAAAAGTTAAATCCAACCCCAATTTTAAGATTATTGCCGAACCTGCAAAGGTTGTAAAAAAGGCAGTAAAGAAGGCAGTAAAAAAGGCCGTTAAATAATGGCAACGAAGACACAAGTACGAAACAGGGCGCTAAGGCGGCTCCGAGTGATTGAGGCTGGCGGCACTCCGTCTGCTGATGAGATCACCGACACAGAGCTAGCCTATGACGAGCTACACGCCTTTCTGGTGACTAAGGAGGCTGTAACGTGGGATTCTGATGAAGACGTACCTGAAGAAGCGGCGAACCATTTTACGACGATGCTATGCGCCACGATTGCGGATGAGTACGCTAGTGAATCGCAGTATCGCAGGCTTCAGATTGAGGCGTTCGGACAGGAGAACGTCTCACAAGGCGCGCTCGGCGAACTGATCGATCTAGCCCGTTCAGACTATACCCCTGTGCCGACTCCGGCGGTTTATTACTAATGCGTGATTTCCTGCCTGCTATTTATGATGCGTCTGGTGTTGGATACCGCACTGGCAGCGCCGAAGAAAGCTTTAATATTATGCCAATCATGCTGCACGGGAAAACGATTGGCGCTCACCCTAGAAACGAGATGGTTAACGCGAATGATTTCACGCCATCCAGTAGCGCAGATAGAGGTAGGGGTATTTTCGCGTTCAGCGATGACATTGATTTGTATTTGGATCAAGATACCTATTATTACAATGGCGGAAACCAGGATTTAACAGCGACAACTGGTAATGGATACGCGGGTAATACTGGGTTTAATGAGGAATACATTGCGACAACTGTTAGCCATAGAGTTAGCGGTATTGAGAATATCGTTATTGTCAATGCTGGTCATACATCAACCAATGCTAGCGCAAATCATGGGAATGTTTGGTACACGGCAGACAATTCAACTGCGCCAAGTTCAGTAACAGACGCAGATATGCCCGGCAATAATGGAGTCTCGATTGTGCGTGGCGGTGCTAGCTTAGATGGTTATTTCTTCCTGTGCGATATTAACGGCCAAATTCACAATTCAAATATAAATGATATCACCGCGTGGACTTCGACCGATTTTCTAACGGCAGAGCGTGAGGCTGATATCGCAGTCTATCTCGGTAAAATATACGATACGCTTGTCTACATCGGGACTAAATCAATAGAATTCTTTTACAATGCCGGCAATGCCACGGGGTCTCCATTGGCCAGACGGCAGGACGTATCATATAGGATTGGCTGTTACACTCCGAACAGCATAACTGAGGCGGGCGATTCAATTTATTTTGTTGGTGTGGATCAAAAGGGATGGGCAGGGGTTTATGCTATTGAGAACTATCAAGTTGCAAAGATCAGCGATGCGAAAATAGACAAACTATTACGGGGCGGGATTGGTGCCACGTTCCCAGATATATCGGATCTTGATTCATTATCAACCAATGTTTATATGGTCGCCGTTGCACTCGGTGAGTCCTTTGGGTTAATGCTAACAATTGGGGGTAGTTTTACTTACCACTGGCACAAGGAAAGCGGCCAATGGTATCGTTGGACGTATAACGCAACACCAACTTACCCGGGCAATATTTCTGGGTGGAGCAGTATATTCCCGATAGTTTCTCACAACCGGACAAGCAAACGATCTGCTCAAGGACTTTATCAGCTTACAAATGGAGTCACCTGTTATGAGGGGTCTACAGACAACGATGCGATTAACGATCTTGCTTCAAGCAACGCGCCAGACTCATATATATTATTTAAACGATGGGATGCAGGGACGGGCAAGAAAAAAAGAATTAACTCATTGCGGGTAATCACAGAATCCTTAGCTTCAGACGGCGGTGATTTTGAGCCAGCGAACGCCGAAATAAGGTGGTTTGATTATGACCGCACAGAGTCTTCAGGACCGAATGCGCCGGATGATTTTGTGGCAGGTCGGACGATTAATTTAAACATTCGCGGCCCGATGGTGGCTCGTTTAGGGTCTTGCAGGGAGCGGGCATGGTTACTCCATTTTAGTACTGGTCATGGCCCGCTAACGGTTGTTAAGGGCATTGAAATCGACTACGACATCGTAGAATGAATCTAGACCCTCCTCCCCAAGTCAACGAGTTCAACTGGATCTGGTTGAAGTGGCTGAATAATCTATTCGTCTATCTTAGAGGTCTAGCGGCTGGCCAAATAGCATTCACTCAGACCGGCACAGGCGCAGTAGAGCGAACGCTTGACGATAAAGCAAGGGAGTCTATCAGCGTAGACGATTACGGCGCTGTGCATGACGGTGTAACTGATGATTATGTGGCTATTCAGGCGGCTATCGATCACGCGGGTTCAATTGGCGGCGCTAGAGTTAAGTTTGGTAGCTACACTTACGCTAGTGGGACGATGATAACTCAACCGCACGATAATGTTTTTCTCGAAGGCAATGGAGCCGGTTACAACCAAAATGGCGGGAATAATATATCGACTGCGGCAACCGCGATACTTTGGACAGGATCTGCTGGCGGCACTATTCTGGATTTTGGAACGGCTGCTGGCGCTACTCATGGTGTTAAGGGTGGTGGGATACGTGGGATATTCTTTGACTGTGACAATAGAGCATATTATGGAGTGGTTACAAGAGCTTGTTATCTTTCGCGTTTTATCGATATCGCTATTGATGAGGCTGTGCTGATTGGTCTTACTGTTTCAGCGGCTTATGATTTAGTGACAGATCCTGGCACGCTTCAAAAATGTGTGTATGATCAGATATTTGTTTCGCGACAAACATCAGGAACGGGGAAATGCATCGAACTGATTGGCGATGATACATATAATCCATCGCTTAATTATTTTGGCGTGTTATCGCTAATTCACGACGATGCGCCAGCTTTGCAGATTGGCTCCTCAGACGGAAATTATTTCGCACACACAACTCTTTTTAGAATGCCCGGTGGAACAGGGGTCGGCGTAAATCTTTTCGGTGATGAGTCATCAGGAGCGGCAATCTGCCGGAAAAATCTATTTGGCTACCTGCAAACAGCTCCAGGCGGATTGTTTAGTCAAGGGGCAGTAGCCTACCCTGCTATTGATAACACAGTGCTTTACTATAGCTATGGCAACGGATCACCAGCACCAACAGTCGGAGTAGGTTCATTATTGGAATACACCGATTCACTGGGGAAAAAGAATGGAACGTATGACGTTGAGGGATCATTTACCCCAGCAGTGACACTAGCCACAGTAGGCGACTTATCCACCTCTTACGTTGTCCAGGTTGGGACATACGCGAGGTCTGGGAATATTATTCATGTCGAAATAGCACTTAACTTTACACCAACATTCACGACAGGCTCCGGTGAGATCAGTATAACAGGCTTACCATTTACATCAGATACCGGTAGTGCGGTTGCCTCGTTAGCCGTTAACGGGATGTCTGGTGTTGCGTTGAGTAGCGGTAGAACTTTTCTGGCAGGGAGAATACCGAGCAATACGACCATTATTAATATGATTGAAATGGGAAGTGCTGTTGCTAATTTAAGCCTGACAGATGTCGCGCTAACATCGGCAGCGCCAACAATCATTAACTTATCTGGCACGTATCGGGTTGGTGGAACACCGTGATGATTTCCGCTTTATCTTGTGTGGATAATGCCATCAGTTACTCAGGCAACCCGTCTGGTGGTGGTCTTTTATACGTGGAGGCGGGCGCGTTAAAATACAGGGGCAGTTCTGGAACTGTGACAACACTAGGGAACGCATAATGGATTTAGATCTAACAAAAGAAGTGCAAGCGGAACTAGGTGCCTTGCTTTTTGATAATATTAGGTTAAGACGTATTAACGAAGAGCTTGTGAAAGAACGGGAAAAAAGCGAACCCGAAGAAGATGCAGATTAAAAGCGATACTCCAGAAACAGATACAGGTTATCCGAACTATCTTCCATCTCATCGTTGAACGGTGGCCCCACAAAAGGCTGGCTAAAGTGCTGATACGATATATCAGCGGCGAGGTATTCAGGATGCGAATCCAACGAACGGATGGCGGCGCGACTGATGGCTATCAAGACGACAACGGCACCCGTTTAACATTTGTAGAAATGACGTAAGGACATAGACATGGCAAGAGATGACAGAGTAACCACCACCACCGAGCCTAAAGAGATCCCGGAATGGATACAGGAGCTAGTACGCCCGCCGAGCAGTGCGGGCAACCCTAATTTCAAAGGCGCGTTAACATGGGAGCAAGCTATAGCGGCTACCCCAAACGCATGGATACAGACAGGAGGTGATCCAAAGTTTAACGAGGCTGCGGTTGAAGACACTTTTATGAAAGCGGCATATCACGCCAAAGAATATCGTGATAATCCCGAGTACGCTAAAGCATGGGATAAGTCGCACGGCTCGCGCAATGAGTCGTTTAAGAAGGGCGCGTTATCTTTGGGGGCAATGGCTGCGTTTGCTTATGGCGGGCAGGCTTTGGCGGGTGCTGCGAGTGGTGGTACGACTGCGGGTATTATGGGCGGTGCTGCTGCTCCAGGTGGTGTATATAGTGCTGGTGCCGGTGCTATTGTCCCTAATTCTGCGGCTGCTGCTTCGGCGTTCGGTGCCGCTGCGGGTGGAGCGACTGCTATACCTTTGGCCGCGTCTGCACCAATTACATCGACTGCGTTGGGATCTGCTAGCGGTGTTGCGCCGTCAGGTCTTAGCGCATTAGGCCCGACTGGTTCAGGGTTTGCGGGTACAGGCCCGGGTGTTGCTACAACAGTAGGATCAACGGGCGGGGCAAGTGCCGCACAAATTGCGTCATCTGTTGCAGGCGCAGGCGGCACTCCGATAATCCCAGCGGGTTCGAGCAATCTCGGATCTCTCGCTGCGGGCGCTCCGGCATTGAGTGGCGGACAGACACCATCAGGCCCCGACACTAACAATCTCGGATCTGGTTTAACCGGCAGCGGGTTAACCGATAACCTTGCTATATTGGGTAGCTCTCTGGCATCGGGTGCGTTGAGCTATAACGCGACCGAGAAAGGCATCGAGGAAAACCGCAGGCAGTACGATCAAACCCGCGAGGACTTCGAACCTTGGCGACAGGCAGGTATTCAGGGGCTAGGCCAATATCAAGATCGACTCAACCAACCTGTTCCTGAATTCCAGTTCAAGCTTGAAGATGACCCTATTTACCAGTTCCAACTTGCCGAATCACAAAAGGCAACAGAACGCGGAATGGCTGCGCGCGGCTATAACAACTCAGGAAACGTCCTACAAGAGCTGTCACGCGACGCAATCGGGCAGGCAGGCAAGTATCAAGACCAGGCCTATAATCGTCAGCGAGGCACGTCACAGACGAACTACGGCAGGAACCTTGACCGGACTAACCAATACGGCAATCTCGCAGGCGTTGGCCAGACGGCCACACAGTCAGTTGCGTCGGCTGGGCAGAATTCGACCAATAACCTGCAGAACCTTTATTTACAGCAGGGGCAGGGATTGAACAACTCGATACAGGGTGGTTTAAACAACTACCTTAGAATGCCGATGTATAACGCAATGACAGACTATTACAGGAGGGGGTAAGCATGCCTTTTAGTCCGATTAATTTAGGATCGATTATCGATCAAGGAATGGAGGTGCAAACCAACCGCTTGCAGAATCTCCGCTTATCTCAAGCGATGGACCCGAACAGCCCGACGAATCAATTGATGCAGTTGCGGATTGAAAGCCGTAGGCTGGAGAATGAGGCGCTGCGGAATCCAGTGATGGGCAATAATGTCGGGCAAGTCAGTCCGAAAGACTTTCAAGCTCCTTCTATCCAGACGTATCTACAAACCGGAGACTATAACGACCTTGAAAGGCACGAGCCGAATCGTTCCGCTATCCGCGTTGATGAGGGTGACGCATGGGGTATTTACAACCCTGTTACCAGTCAGTTACTCCGGAGAGTTCCTAAGAATCTAGCGCCGAAAGATGAGCTCGATTATGTTGAGCAGGCTGCATCTGCGAAGACCGAAGGAACAGCGGCGGTGGAGCTGGAAACTAAACCGGAAATTGCAGCAGCAGTAGCAAACTCACAAGGTCAGGCTAATCGAGGCCAAGACTGGATAATCGCG
>FUWD013237081.1_pt19 | contig 14551 bp, 14 predicted proteins | sample 1063281 | NCBI WGS metagenome assembly FUWD01 (sample SAMEA79048168, study PRJEB19326) | metagenome | biome: marine | reverse complement strand
AGTTAACAACCCTAGTTGTACTAGTTCTTTTTCTACCAAACTCGCCATTTTCGCTTCATAATCTAAAGGCAAAATACCTGGTTTTAGCAAGCTACTCCCTTCCTTTAGGCATCGTAAAACGGAACTATATACTTCTTTTTGTCTTTTAGAAAACTGTCCGTTTACAGGAAAACAACGTGTCGTGTCGCTGTTGTAATTTGCATAACAAACACCAAAATCTAACAAAATCATTTCACCGTCATTACAAATAGCATCATTGGTATTATAATGAAGTGCACATGCATTTTTCCCAGAAGCAACGATGGGTTGAAACGCATGATGTGATGCGCCAGACTTGATCAAGTTGTACGTTAATTCTGCTTCCAACTCATACTCTTTCTTTCCAGGTTTGCACGCTTTTAATACTCTAATGAAAGAATTTACACTAATATCTGCTGCTTTTTGCAGGAGTTTAATTTCTTCTTTCGATTTTACTGGACGTAAATCTCTTGTAATTTTTGCCGCTCTATAATATTCATGTAAAGGATATTTTTCTTTACACCATTTTATCATTCTATCTTGCCTTGTTTCTTGGTCTTTAGTTACACGCTTTAAATGCTCGTTATGTCCTAGGTAAAACCCATCAGCTTCAAAAGCCATGTATTGCAAAGTCATTTCAAAATCTTGCGCCCACTCTACTCTTTCAATTCCAGAAACCACGGTTGCATGTTCTTTGGTTAGTTTTTCTCCATCCCAAATTTTAATATGCGCATTGGTTTCTTTTATAAAGACAATTTCTCTGTTTTCTTCTTTCTGGGCATCGGGATACAATACTAAAATCGTTTCTTCTTGATCAACTCCAGATACGTAAAACAAATCGTTGTTTTGCACAAAGCCCATCACATCATCTGCATTGTTATGCTTCACATCATTAGAGGTCAAAATAGCAATCGTATTCGGTTTCATTTTCGCAATAAAATTGCGTCTATTTTTGATAAATAATGAATTTGGAATTGATTCATATCTCATAATTAAAATTTTCTATCTGGATGAAATGGTGATAAATCTAACGAAGATTTCTTGTTTGAAATGATTTCTGAAACTAATTTACCTGTAGCCGGACCCAAGCTCCAACCCATCATTGCATGACCAGCAGCAATTGTTAAATTAGCACATTTTGATGACTTCCCAATATATGGCAATCCATCTGGAGAACATGGACGTAAACCACATTCTGCAGTGTCTTTTTCAGTTTGGTTGATCTCCAATCCGTTGTAAAATTTCTTTGCTGCATTCGCATTGCAGCTACTCTTAATGGATTTATCTTGTGATTAATCTTGTCAATCTCCATCGTTCCTGCAAAACGTGTAAAACCAGTCATTGGTGTTACAGCAACTTTTGCTTCACATAGAATAGACGGTACAGTAATATTCGTTTCTCTTTCTACATTAATACGATATCCTTTTCCGGCTTGAATCAGAATTTTAATTCCCAATTTCTTAGTCAACAAAGGGCTCCAACTTCCAGCAGCCATTACCACCTCATCAGCAGCATATACTCCTTTATCTGTAAGTACTTTTGAAATAACTTGGTTCTTAAACTCAACATCTTCTACCGCTTCGTTCGCGAAAATTTGTACGCCTTTCAATTTTAGATACGTAAGCATTTCTGACATAAAATCAGAAGGTGTCATATGTGCATCACAATCAAAATAAACGGCTCCTTTTACATTTAAATCTGCAGTAGGTTCGTGTTTTCGAATTGCATCCATGGAAGTTAAAAGCTCAACATGTAAACCTTCCTTTAATGCTTTTTTTCCTAATTCCCATTCATGCTCTCCTACTTTATCTGTTTGATAATACATCATTAAACCTTTACGTTCATAATGGAAATCAAAATCATTAGCCGCTTTTATCTCTTCATATAAGTCTCTACTCAGTAAATTTATGTCTTTTATAACCGGAATTGAAGAGGCTACTTTTTTTGCGTTTGCTGATTTCTTAAAAGCCCAAGTCCATTTTAAAAAGTCAACATCTAGTCTTGGTTTTACATAAAAAGGACTGCTAGAATTAAACATCCATTTAATGCCTTGTGTAATAATTCCTGGTGAAGCCAGTGAGATAATATGACTAGGCGTAATATATCCAGCATTTACATAAGATGCACCCGTTTTAAAATCTGATTTATCAATTATTATAACTTGATGTCCTTCTTTTTGAAGGTAATATGCCGAACATAAACCTATTATTCCACCACCAATTACAACTACATTCTTGCTCATATCTATATTAAATTACTTGAAATCCATATGCATATGGATCATCTTCTGTGTCAATGGTAATTGTGTTTTGTCCGTAAATTTTTGCCCAACCTTGAATACTAGGAACAACAGCAGACTTACCCGCCAAGGTAGTTTCTTCTTCTACACAACCAATAAACGTACTACCTATAAAACTTTCGTGAATAAACTCTTGGCCAACTTTTAATTTTCCTTTTGCAAAAAGCTGCGCTAATCGTGCTGATGTTCCTGTTCCGCAGGGACTTCTATCAATTGCTTTATCACCATAAAAAACAGCATTTCTTCCATGAGAAGTTACATCAATCGGGTTTCCAGTCCATAACATATGAGTTACATCTCTAATGGTCTCATTTTCAGGATGAATAAATATGTTTGGATATTTCTCATTGATACGAGCTCTAACAACTTGAGAATACTGTATAATTTTACCTGCAGTAAAATCATGTACGCCAGAAAAGTTTTTCTGCGGATCTACAATAGCATAATAATTTCCTCCATAGGCAACATCAAAAGTAATTTTACCCAATTCAGGACAATCTATCGTTAAATTTTCTGCCGCTAAATAACTTTTTACATTGGTTAGTTTTACCCAATCAACTTTATTATTGGTTTGTTGATATTCAATTTCTACCAAACCAGCCGGAGCTTCCATTCTAATTTTTCCAGGAGTTTTTGGTATGATTAACCCACCTTCAATGGCAATGGTAATGGCACCAATAGTCCCGTGACCACACATTGGCAAACAACCTGAAGTTTCTATAAATAAAATAGCAAAATCATTTTCTAGGTTGTGTGGTGGATACAAAATTGAACCACTCATCATGTCATGACCACGAGGTTCAAACATTAATCCTTTGCGAATCCAATCGTATTCTTTTAAAAAATGAAGTCGCTTTTCGTTCATGGTTTTTCCTACCAAAGTAGGGCCACCACTTTTTATAACTCTTACAGGATTTCCGCAGGTATGCGCATCAATACAAACAAAAGTATGTTTACTCATTATTCACTTTTTGTATATAGTTATCTACTCGTTCTTCTAGAATTGCCAACGTAACAGTACCTTGTTCTAAAACAACTTCATGAAAATCTCTAATATTGAATTCACTACCAAGTTCTTTTTCAGCCTTATTTCGTAATTCTCTAATTTTTAGCTCTCCTATTTTATAGGACAAAGCTTGTCCTGGCCAAGAAATATATCTATCTGTTTCCGTGTTTATCTCATGTAAAGAAAGCGCCGTGTTTTCTGACATATAATCAACCACTTTCTGTCTCGTCCAACCTTTTGCATGAATTCCGGTATCAACAACCAGTCTGCACGCACGCCACATTTCGTAGGTGAATTTTCCAAATTGCTCATACGGTGTTGTGTACATTCCCATTTCATCGGCTAAAAATTCTGAATACAATCCCCAACCTTCTCCATAGGCTGATAAATATAAATCACGTCTAAATTTCGGAATAGAATCTCCCAATTCATTATTTAAACTACCTTGTAAATGATGTCCAGGAACAGCCTCATGAACTGTTAATGAGGGTAGCGTATATAACGTTCTACTTGGTAAATCGTAAGTATTTACCCAATAATAACCAGGTTCTGTACTATTTTTTGATGTTCCAACATAACGTCCACCAGTATATTTTGGTGCAATTGCATCTGGTACAGGAGCAACTCCGTATGGTTTTCTTGGTAACGTTTTAAAGAATTTTGGTAATTGAGCATCTGCTCTTTTTGCCATATCTCTGGCAATCATTAATATTTCTTTAGGTGATGTTGCATAAAACTGCTTATCAGTTCGTAAGAATTTTAAAAAGTCAGGAAAACTTCCTCTAAAGTTTAAATCAGCTATAATTTTTTTCATTTCTGATCTGATTCTTGCAACCTCTTTTAAACCAATTTGATGAATATCATCGGCTGTATATTGTGAACTTGTTGTATAAAAATTGATTCTATTTTGATAATATGCTACTCCGTTTGGAGTTTCAGAAACACCAAGAGTTGTTCTTGTTTTTGGCAAATATTCTGTTTCGAAAAAGGTTTTAATTCTTTTAAACTGTGGAATAACCTTTTCTTCAATAGTTTCTTTTGCAGCAGTTAAAATGGAATCTTTATATTTCTCAGAAAAAATACTTGGTAATTTTTTAAAAGGTTGATAAAACGGACTCTCTTTATAATCAGCTACAATATGATCGTTATAAGTAGATTCATATCCTTTAAAAATAACTTTTGGCTGCGAAACTCCTTTTGCCAAACCTTCTCTTAAATTCACAAAATGCTGATCTACGAATTGAGGTAACGAGTTTAACTTTTTTAAGTATTCTTCGGCATCAAAATCATTAGAAATAGGTCTTATTTGATAATTTAAACTGCTATGAAAACCTGAATCTGATAATAACGGATTTAAAAATCGTTCGAATTTGTAATAATCGACTTGATCTTCTAAAACGAATTTTAATAATTTGGCAGAAATTTGTTCCGTTTCTGAAAGTTCTTCCATTTTGATACAACCAAAATAATGCAATTGCTCTTCTGCGTATTTTGCTTCCTCTTTATAATGTTCTCTTGTAAATAGACCTAAAGGATATTCTTCTCGATCATAAGAATCTCTTTCTTCATAAGATTTTATGAGGGTTTCTAATTCTTGAGACGAATCTCCACACTCTTCTCCTCCAGAATTACAAGAAGTTAAAATGGAGAAACCTATTAAAAAACAAACGTTAAGGAATTTCATTTTTATATTTTTTTACGAGTTCTTAATCCATCTATAGTTCTAAAAATTTCTAAAGGGTTTTCATCTTTTAATTCATTTGGCAATAACTCATTTGGCCAATCTTGATACCCAAAAGGACGTACCCAACGTTTTATAGAGTTAATTCCGACTGCAGTAAATCTACTGTCTGTGGATGCAGGATAAGGACCTCCATGAACCATAGATTCGCAAACCTCAACACCTGTTGGAACTCCGTTAAAAATAATGCGTCCGACTCTGTTTTTTAAAGCGTCAATTACTTCTGAATAATTAGCAACTTCATTCTCATCAGAAATTACAGTTCCTGTTAATTGACCTTCTAAATTAACAATTACCAGCTCTAATTCTGCTTCATTTTCACATTGTACAATCATAGAAAATGGCCCAAACACTTCTAAATGTAAGGTTGGATTTTCTAAAAATGATTTTCCTGCTACGCTAACAATCGTTTGTTCTGCATAATTATTTTTTACTTCGGATGAAAAGTTAGCTGTAACAGCAACATTTTCTTGAGAAACTACTTTTTCTTTATTATTTATATATCCTTTTTTGATGTTAGGATGCAACATACATGAAGGATTTATCTCCATAATTTCTTGGGATAAATTATGAACGAAAGTGTTTAAAGCCTCACTTCTAATTCCTAATAATAAACCTGGATTTGTGCAAAACTGTCCTGATCCTAAAGTAATAGAACCTGCATAAGTTTTTGCAATTTCTGCTTGTCTATTTTCTAATGCTTTTGGTAAAATAACAACAGGATTTATACTGCCCATTTCTGCAAAAACCGGAATTGGTTCTTCTCTTTTCGCAGCTAAATCTAACAACGCTCGTCCGCCTTTTATACTTCCTGTAAAACCAACTGCTTTTACATTTGGATGCGCAACTAATTTTTGCCCTACTTCTATTCCGCTTGAATTTAAATTAGAAAAAACACCATTTGGCATTCCTGTTTTTTGGGCTGCTTTTACAATTGCTGATGCAACTAATTCTCCTGTTCCAGCATGCATTGGATGTGATTTTACAATTACTGGACAACCTGATGCTAAAGCGGCAGCTGTATCACCACCAGCAGTTGAATATGCTAAAGGAAAATTACTTGCTCCAAAAACCACAACCGGTCCTAAAGGAATTAGCATTTTTCTAATATCTGATTTTGGCATTGGTGCTCTGTTTGGTTGCGCTTCGTCTAACGTTGCTTCTACCCAAGAACCTTCTGCAACTAAATTTGCAAAACTTCTTAATTGCCCAATCGTTCTGCCTCTTTCTCCGTTTGCTCTTCCTTCTGGCAAACCAGTTTCTGAACAATACGTATGAATTAACAAAGTATCTAATGCTAAAATTTCGTCTGCAATTGCGTTTAGAAATTCGGCTTTTTTAGCTCCAGAAATAGTTCTGAATTCTTTAAAAGCTTGTGATGCTAAATTTACAGCTTCCTCAATTTCTTTTGCTGTTGCTTCTACAAAAACAGTATCATTTTCTTTGTTCAATTCTGGATTGAATGTTTTATACGTTTTTGATCCTGTGGCAGATAATTGATTGCCTATATAGTTTTTTCCTGTAATCATTTTGATTAAATTCTTTTTAAATGTGATTTTATACCAATTGGTTTTACAACCTTGATCTTATTTTTCTATAATGCCTTTTAGCACATAAATCATTGTCTCTTGATAAAGATATTAATTTATATAGCGTATTATGTTAATAAGCTAATAATAAATCTTTTGATTGCAAAAATAATATTGATTTAATGCTTTTTTTGTTTGTTTTCTATCTTGTTATGGTATTATTTTATCCATTTATGTGACTTTATTCGCATTATACGTGAATATCGTATATATTTTGTTGCTTTTTTGGTTATTTTACATAGTTTTACAAAAAACTTACTGACATAATTTTAGACAATAAGAAAATATGATAAAAACAAATAATTCAGATTGGAGGTATAGCGTTATGCCAGCCGTGTTTACATGGTTGAAAGAGTCAAAATCCGGCGACCTTGAAATAGACTTGGATGCAACAAAAAAATACGCTGCAGATATTTTAAAAGTTCAAGGAAAAGGTGGAAGCAGAATGGGTGGGCTTGTAGGTTCTGGTACTTTGGGTGAGAATAGCTACCTGAGCTCAGAACAACGCCTTTCTTTACTTAAAGCCCTTTCTGAGGTTGCTAAAGAATACAATGTACCGTTAATAAGTGGAGCTGCGGCAGAAACTAAAGAAGAGCTTGCTAAAATCGTTGAAGGTCTTGCTACTGTTGGAGTGGATACCGTTATGGTAATGCCACCAAAAACTACAGCAATTCCTTCTGATGAAGAAATGTATGCATACTATGCGCTTGCTGAAGCAACCGCAAGAGAAACAGGCGTAACTATTATGCCTTATAACAACCCTGATGCAGCTGGATACCATGAACTTTCAACGGATCTTCTAAGAAGAATTTCTGTTCTTCCTAATGTAATTGCTCTTAAAATATCAACTATAGATGTTTCCATTATTGAAACACTGATGTTAGAGAATAAAGATTTAAAAGTTTTGGCAGGAGTCGACACAGTAACTGTACATGCAGGACTTGCTGGAGCATGTGGTGGAATTACAGGTGTAGGTTGTATCTTTCCAAAAGCTAGTGTTACTATGCAAGAATATGTAGTAAATGGAGAATGGGCTAAGGCAAATCAAATTTCTCAGGCTATGAATTCCATTTCATACCTAGATGCACAGCCGCTACTCATGGAATATCTGAAATATGCTTTTGGAATTCATCATAATGATGCTGATGGAGGACTTCACACCTTTGGAAAGAAATTAACGCAACAGCAAATTGATGATGTCCAAGCAAGATATATTCTAGCTAAAGAAAGACTTGAAGTTCTAGACTTAATATAGACTGATTCTTTTAAATATTCAAAAAAAGAAAACTCCATTTTTATGGAGTTTTTTTTATGTCCAAATACTTTGTATCATAAAGAGAGAATAGATTTAGACTGGATTAGCAACAAAAAGTCGAACAATTTTCTAAGTAAAACTCTTTTTTTATGATATTTAAATCATCATATAATGATAATATTTTATCTTTTTTTTGTTAAAAAAAATATTTATTGAGTATTATTTGAATACTTTTGAGCTTGAATTCAAGAGTATACTAATGAAAGTTTTACCATTTAAAATTCCGAAACCAGAAAATAACGCATTGATTTATCAAGAAGATGTTGAAGTCGTTTTTTATGATAAACTGCATCAACATGATGAGATTCAAATCAGTTTTATTGAAAAGGGAAATGGCACTTTATTGGTTGGAGATAAAATTTCTAGTTATGCTAAAAATGACATTTTTATAATAAGCAGTAATTTACCTCACGTTTTTAAGAGTCATAAAAATATTGAAGAGAAATCTAAAATGTTTAGTTTATTTTTTACTGAAACTTCTTTTGGAGAATCTTTTTTTGAATTGAATGAACTTGCAGAAATTAATCATTTTTTCTCAAAATCTTTACAAGGTTTAATTCTTAAATCGAATAAAACTGAAATTACTAACAACTTTATGAAACTAAAAAACGCCTCTAAACTAGAACGTTTTATTTTGTTTTTAGAAATTTTAAAAACTGCTTCAAATGCAAAATCAGAACCTCTTTCTACTTTTGTTTATAATAAAAAATATTCTGATATTGAAGGAAAAAGAATGCGAAATGTATTTGATTTCACCATTGAAAATGCAAATCAAAAAATTAATTTAGAAGACATTGCTGATATTGCAAATATGACTAAAAATGCTTTTTGCAAATATTTCAAAAGACGAACTAACAAAACGTATATCAGTTTTTTAACCGAGGTTCGAATTGAAAATGCTTGTAAATTTTTAAAATCTAAAGAAGAGTTTTCTATTGCAGAAATTGCCTTTAAATCTGGATTTAACAACATTTCTAACTTTAATAGAAAGTTTAAAAAGGTGAAGAAAATGACGCCTTTAAAATATCAATTTTCTAATAAAACATAAAATTTATACTACGTTTTCCAATTCTAATTTTTCTTTTTTTGTTAAACCTTTTACAACCAAATCATAAGAATGACTCATAAGTTCTCTTGCTAAATCATCAGAAACATCACTAGAATTTATAGTAACTGTAATCCAGTGTTTTTTGTTCGCGTGCCAACCTGGATTAATGCCTTCATAGGCTCCTCGTAATTCCTCCGCTCTTTCAGGATCACATTTTAGATTGATTTTTTGTTCCCCTTTTTCCCAGGAACTTAATCCTGTAAGCGCAAACATTTTACCCATCACTTTAAAAACGAGTGTAACATCATCAAAAGGAAAATGTTCTGTAACTCCTTTTTTAGCAATACAAAAATCTCGTACTTGTTCTATGTGCATTTGAAATTAATTTTTCGACTTTCTCAAAGATACATCTTATTATAAATGCGTAGCAAATCAATAGAAATACATGCCGTGTTATAACTTCCACCTACAAATGCCACATTTGTAAATACGTGATACTTTACAAAGTTAAATTATTTTATTACTTTTACTTTAAAGCTATTATGAAAAAACTACTTTACTTATTTTTTGCTATTACTTTATTAGGATGTTCTAGTTCATCTGAAAATGAACTTAATAATCCTTCTATATTAGGTAAATGGTATGAAATAAAAACAGAAGGTTACGTAAACAATGAACTTGATAACATTGATAATACTAAAGAACTTCAGGGAAATGGCTGTAGAAATTATTTTGATTTCAATTCAGATGGGACTGTTGAGTTTGTGTCACCTTTTAATGATTGCTCTGGGTTCGATGGTCAATCTTTTAACACGTGGGAGTTAATTAACAACTCTAATACATTGAGAATGAATTACAATTCCATTACTGCTGATTGGGAAATAATAGTTTTGGATGAAGATAATTTAACAATCGAGTACGAACAAGGAACTGAAAAACTTATAATGTATTTCGAAAAAGATTTCTAACTTAATACACTTTAAATAGAAGCCCACAAAAATATGAGGGTTTTTTTATACCCAATTAACAATTAAAAACTAACCACCGCATTATAGTATATTACATTTGAAAAGGTATGATAAGTTTTTTGACATTTTACATTGTTAAATTATTTTATTACTTTTAAATAAAACGTATTATGAAAAAACTTCTCCTTCTTTCCGCTTTATTAATCTTCGCTTGTTCAAGTGATGATAGTTCTGATGATAGTAATCAACTTTTTTTAGAGAAATATGACAGCGTTGTATGGTTAGGTGGGGACATCGATTACACAAACAAAATGGCTTTTATTAACAGTTCTAAAGCCCTCACAATTTACAGTATTGATGAAGAAGCTTGCTTTTCATACGAATTAGAAGGAACTACTGAAACTCCCGACAATGAATATGAAAGGGTAATAGGACAAATTGAGGAAGAAACTGAAAATAGCATAACAATCTTTTTTCAATTCGTTGGTGGTCCAGACCCATTTAATCAATTGATAACATATACAATAACTTACGATGGGAGTACATATACACTGAAAGAAAGTATAGCTGAAAATGCTGGTACATATACTACTTACATTAGGACTGATGATGAAGTTTGTTTCTAAACCTTTAAATATAAAAACCCATTCAGCAATGTTTGGTTTTTTTTTATTGTGCTTATAACAAATTAAAGAAATATTTAAATACGTTGTATTAGTTAAGGTTAAATAGAAGGCATATCCTCCTACTTCAATTCAGCTATTTCTAAACCACGCAAATAAGTCAAACTTACATTTATAGACAAATGATTTGGTTAACTAAAAATTAACCACCACATTATACACTATTAAATTTGTAAATACGTGACAGGTTATGCTATGCTTTACATCGTTAAATGCCCCATAACTTTTTCAAAAACACATATTTAATTGTATAATGCAATTAATTAGACTACATTAGACTACTACTATTTTTAAAATATATTTTTATGAGAAAGCTTATCTATTTAGTATTAACAGTCTTAATTACTTCTTGTAGTAGTGATGGTAATAGTGACCAAACTAATGACCCATTGATAGGTGAATGGAACGCTTATAGGTCAGAAGAAAATAATGGTGCAGGCACTTGGGATGTGTCAACATACAGTTATACACACAATGTTTTAGCTGATGGTACTTTTATTGGTTCCGATGGGTGTACTGGAGTTTGGGAGAGTACAGGTAATACTCCATTTAATTATAAATTCTATTATAACTGTGACCAAGAAGAAGAATTAGTTGAGGCTATATTCTACTGTAATAATAATATAATTCGATTTACAGACGATGACACAATTGGACAGGTATATGGTTATATGAAAAAGCTGGATTATAATCCTAATAATTGTAATGAAGTAGAATATTTTGGCAACTAAACCCTAGGCATATCTTCTTCTGTTAATTCACAAACCACATATTACACGCTATATCACAATCAAATAAAAATTATCAGACACGAATTTTACGAATTTCCTCTAATTATTCTTTGTTTGAAATTCTATTTAAAAGAGATATTTAAACTAGTTTAATTATAGATTCCTGCCTACACAGGAATGACAAAAAAAACTTAATCATTCAAAAAGGCATTCAAAAAAGCTAAACTTTCTGCTGGGCTTTCTTCCATAGGCACGTGACCGGAATTTTCTAAAATCACTAATTTAGAATTTGGCAAAAGTTTGTCCATTCGTCTTCCGTTATCTAAAGGAATCCAAGAATCTTGAGCGCCCCAAATTAATAAAGTTGGAGTTTTTACGCTTTTTAATTTCTCTAAATTGGCTTTTACGCCTAGTTTAAAATCAGTTTTTGCTCTGTTTATAAAGGCTTTTCTGTTACCCGTTCTTAAGGCCATTTTATGATAACGTGTAACTAGTTCATCCGTGATTTTAGAATCGTCTACATACACTTCTTCCATGTTCTTTTTAATAAAAAATTTTGGCGTAACATATAAAAAAAGTGAGCTTAAAACTGGTGTTTTTGCCATTTTAAAAATTGCAGGTTGTGCTTTGTTTGTTGGTAATCCACTTGCATCAACCAGAATTAATTTTTCTATTTCCTCGGGATATTCTGCGGCATAATTCCAAGCGATATTTCCTCCTAAAGAATTTCCTGCTAAATGAAATTTAGCAACATTTATTTTCATTAAAAATTGATGTAAAAAATGAGTGTAACTTTTTATGGAATAATCCGCATTCTTGTTAGGACCTGTAATTCCAAAAGCTGGCAAATCCATTCTAATGACCCTGTAATCTTTTTTAAGATCTTCTGTCCAATCATTCCAAGTGTGCAATGAAGATCCAGTTCCATGAATTAAAACGATAGGGAAACCCTGTCCTTCATCTCTATAATGTACCTGCATTTCATCTATTTCTATAAATTTAGAATCCTTATTTGCATATTCCTTTTTTAATTCTTCAAAAGAAATATCTGAATACACAGCTCCTTTCACAAACAGAATTAATACAACTAAAATTATATAAAAGAAATATCTTTTTTTAAAGCTTTTCTTCATGGTTTATTTGATTATTTTGTATAAAATCGGCTTGCTTGGTGTCGCATCATTTTCAAAAGGAGCAATCATTAAATTCAATAAATACTCACCATCTTCAACAGCATTTGGCACATAAATAAACTCTGTTATTGTCGCATCCATTCTTAATTTTCCTGAAGTATTCCAAAAAGCATTATGAGATAATAATTTTCCTCCGTCTTTTTCTTTATCTACTGATGGCAGATCTATTAGTAAATGTTTGATTCCTTTTTCTCTTAAGTAAATAGCTGCTTCTTCTAACAAATATGGTGGATTTGTATTTGAATATCGCATTGTTTTTTTATCAGATAAATTTGGTAAAGTTCTAATTACAATTGCATCTCTTTTTTTATTTCTTAAAGCTGTTTTTAGTTGTTTTTCAGAAATAACAAAATCCTCACCTCTACTTTCTGGAGCAACCGTTACTACCTCAGCAACATAGAAATAATGTTTTAAATTCTGATTTACAGAATGAACTTCTTCTGTAATATGACCTACACATTCTGTATGTGTAATATGCGAATGTGGATTAAAGTGGATGTTATTAAAATTTACAACTGCACCTTCAGAAACTTTTATAACTTCTCCGTCGTAGCTTTCGGGGAAAATTTTTGGATCTTCTATATACCAAGCGTTAATACTTTCTTTTGTGACATCTATGGCTATTGAAATATCAAGAGGTTTGGAGACATCAATTTGTATTTTTCTTGAATTATATTCTATGATTGCTTTCATCTTTTATGCTGATACTTTTATTTTTTATTCCAAGTTTAACATGAATAAATCTGATGCAATTCCATCAGATAAAAACTTCCCTTTTTGGGTTGTTTTTAAAACTTGGTTTTCAATATACAATAATTCTTGTTCAATGTATTTTTTTGATTGACTTTCTAAATACACAAGATATTTATTACCAAAATCAGTGTTAATTTTCTTTAATGAAACACCCCAAATCGTGCGCAAACCTGTCATAACATATTCATTATAACGATCTTTTTTCGACAAAATTTCTCTTTCTATTGGCAACTGGTTTTGCTGAATTGATTTGATGTATTTAGTGTTGTTTCTTAAATTCCAGCTACGTTGTTTTCCATCAAAAGAATGTGCAGATGGACCAATTCCTAAATAACTTTTTCCTAACCAGTAAGAAGAATTATTTCTACTAAAGAAATTTTCTTTTCCAAAATTGGATGTTTCATAATGCACAAAATTAGCATTGGTTAATTCATCAATTAAAATATTGAATTGCTCTTGTGCTTTATCATCATCTACATTTTTGATAATTCCTTTTTTAATGAAGTCTGCTAAAGCCGTTTTTGGCTCAACGGTTAAAGCATAACTAGAAATATGTGGAACTCCAAAACTTAAGGCTATTTGTATGTTTTGTTTCCATTCTTTATTTGTACAATCTGGAATTCCATAAATTAAATCTACCGAAATATTATCAAAATATTGAGTTGCCAGTGATAATGATTTTTTTGCTTCTTCAGAATTATGAGCTCTATTCATGAGCTTTAAATCTTTCTCAAAAAAAGATTGAACTCCAATACTTAATCTGTTGATAGGTGATTTAGAAAGTTCTATAATTTTATCTTCTGATAAATCATCAGGATTTGCTTCTAGGGTAATTTCTGGATGTTCTACAACTTTATGATTATGATAAACAGCTTTTATTAGCTGCTGAATTTCATTTACTGACAAGACGCTTGGTGTTCCGCCACCAAAATAGATAGTTTCTATAACTGTATTTTTTAGTTCCTCTTTTCTGATTTCTATCTCTTTTATGAGAGCAGCAATCATATCATCTTTCTTTTTTAGTGAAGTAGAAAAATGAAAATCACAATAAAAACAGGCTTGCTTGCAAAATGGTATGTGAATGTAGATTCCGGACATATTATTGATTTTTAACTAAAAACAGTTACTGCTTGCTGAGCCTGATTACTCCGACTGCAAATAAAAACTACTTTTTAACTCTCTTTTCGTTCTGCTTAACAAAACTTGC
>FUWD013230095.1_pt1 | contig 14555 bp, 23 predicted proteins | sample 1063281 | NCBI WGS metagenome assembly FUWD01 (sample SAMEA79048168, study PRJEB19326) | metagenome | biome: marine | reverse complement strand
CTCGAAACAATAACCCTGACAGACGGGAAACGCACCCACACCTTTCACATCAAAAACGTCCACGTCCCACAAAGCATGAGCTTCGATATAGGGAAACGTCTGAGGGCAACATTCCCGAAGTTCTTAGATAAAGGCTACACAACCCGAGGAGGCTTCTATCACCACTACCCCATAATCCTGCTCGAGCTTGGCCCGGAGGTTGAGAAGAAATGAAAAAGAAACGCTGGCATTTGGCTGCAATACTGGCCGGAGTTATCCTACTGATAGGGGCTGCATTGGCATGATTTGGAATAGAATGAAATGCCCGGAGTGTGGGTACATCTGGAAGAACAGAGTCATAAGACCAAAACGCTGCCCGAAATGCGACAAAGAACTACACTATGAGAAAAGAGAAAGCTACTATGGAGCAATGAAATGAAACTCCCCGAAGGATCCCCATTCATAATCTATATCTTGGTGAACGAGTTGGGCCTGTCCTACCGACAAGCCAACTTAATAGCCGGAGCCATCTATGTCGGAACCATGTTGCTCCTACTCGCAATCTCCCTTATCTTCATTGAGTGGAGATTCGTACAATTTGAACAACTTGGATGCGCGGCATACTGCAACTGCACTGCCCGGATGGGAAACATGACTTATACTTTTTGAAAAGCAACTCCCGACCCCCACCTAACTGACCAACATTCAGTCATCCGTGGAACCTTTCTCAATCAATCTCTTCGCCAGCTCCCTCTTCCCGAACTCATGCACATAAGGATTCATGCTGGCCAACCTTGTCCACCCACCCATCTGTTTAGCATCAAGGATCCCGGTCCCCTTCCGAGCTTTTTCCATAACCCAAGAGTGACGGCCAGCAATATGAGTCCCAACTCCAAAGAGTTTATTCGTGTGGTACCAAACAGACTCCCGGCAAACAGAAAACAAAGGCCCGCGCCCTTTCTCCACAATCCAATCCTCGAGATATTCCCAAAGCTCCGGGTACTGAGAAGGAATAATGATCCCTTCCTTCACCGCCTTCCCATCCCCACGTTGTTTCAGGTTCCTCATTCGAACATAGACCACACGTTCCCCCTCTATATACTCCTGTTTGAAGTCCTCACCCTTCACAAGAAGCACCTCAGACACACGCCCACCCGTCAACCACATCAACGACAGACACGGAGGCAGCCAGCCCGGACACATCCCTTCCTTGGCCTTGGCGATGCCTGCGAGCACCGCCTGAGCACCTAACTCACGACTCATTCTGCACACCCCTCAAACTCTTTCATACCCCACCTTCTTTTTAACAAAATCGTCATTGCGTTAAAATTAAAAGAAAGGGTCTGACTTCCATACCGAACCATACCCATAGGAGTCATATAAGGGTTCTCTCCCTTCATACCAACGACCCCGCCCGCCTATCCATGGCTTTGATGATTTGCTTGATAGCTTTGAGTGAGCTCGGCGTTACTTCGTCCTTATAATCCAGGAGGATTGAACCGGAATCCCACACATTCTTCTCGAAATTAAAGTACACATTCTTTTGAGCGACTATCTCCTTGGCAATCTCTTCCCGGCTACGACTTGTGTTCACAATCTTGTCCTGTTCTTCATCATGCAGGGCCTTCTTAATTGCCTTGACCACAGTTTCCCCCTTGAACGCATTAATCTTCCTATCCAGTGCCCGTCGGAGCATCAGGTCCGGCTTCTCAAAGTACATGGCAGTGAGCCTAAGCATCCCTTCTTTTGACTTGAGCCTCGGAGCGAAGTAAAACAGCTTGTCGCTCGGATTCCGGGGATCATTCTTTATCTCAGTGAAAATAACCTTGGCCTCACTAAACCCTGCCCGGACGTGCTTCTTCTTCATTGTGATCTGACAGTGCATTACAGCTCGAGCGTTGACATCAATAAACGATAAGTGAGGACTGGTGAACATCACAATTAAATTGAGATAACGAAACGTCTGGAGAACGTCATTGATTGCTTCGTTGACCTTGCTATGCCATTTCCGTGCACCTGCTCCCTGTTGAAATTCATCGAACACTATCACACGGCCACTGACATCAACACCCTCTTTGTACATTAAAGCAAAGTCCCTCATGGTTTCAAGGAACTCAGCATAAGACACACAAAATTGCTTCGCAGTAAAAAGCGGATCCAGGAGAGAAGCCAATCGCGCAGCAGCCCAAGACTTCCCTTTTCCCGGCATCCCAATAATGAGGATTAAAAAATTCTCGTTGAGCACCTTTGTAATATATTGAGGGTATTCGACCAGGAGGCGGTGTCCGACCTCGGGGTCCCCATACCTAAATTTTTTCATACTCTTCCCGTAACTTCTTGTGTGAGGAATAGCTGGAGTCTTGCCTGTTCCCTGCTCAACAGCCGATCCCATGCCGCGAGCTTTTTAAGACAACGGCCATGCAACTGAGGCAGCCGGGTCTTGTCCGGAACAAGCCACTCTTTAAGCTCCGCTGTTTCATCCCAATAGTCGTTATCCTTTTTGATGTAGGGAGAAAGAAACCCCTCGATGGAATAGTTGATGGCAGTAAAATTATTCAACAGCCGATCCATGGGAAGATTCTGTTTCAAAAGGTCTGCCTTTGTGACGTGGAAATTCATCAGGATGTAGGCAATCCCCACCTTATCCATTTTAGCTATGTCCTCAAAAGAGGCAACTTTCAATCCACGCGCCATATAAAATCACTCCAAAAGTTTCCGGATTCTCTTCTCAGCAGCCTTGTCCAAGTCATCAATCTGTTTGTCAACAGCAAGCAAAATCTTAACAGCTTTCTTTAAAGTAGGCTCAGGACGGCCTCTCCCAATAACCACTCCACTATGCAGCACGTCCTTTCCGTGTTTCTGTTTCTTGAAGCCTCGAGGGTAGTATGTTATCTCGAGGGATCCTTCTTTCACAACACCACTCCCGCACCGGAAGCTGCCGATGGAGCAACAGCGGCAACAGCATGGAGTCCTTCAGTGTTCTGGAATGTTAGGAACCCGAATATGGCCGCAGCAGCGCAACAGATAATCGCAACAAACAGAAGCATCTTGAGCAACTTGATGTCTGGATTAAGGTCTTGAGCTGCCTTCTCGCGCTCCATAAAGAACAGAGCTCTAAGGCTTTTAGTATCAATCCTCGGAGCAACCTTCGAATAAGGATTTAAAGCCTTTGTTTCCCCTTCAACCAGCGTAACACTCGGACAATTCTTATTCCGGTCAATGACTACACCTGCCCGGGTGATTTGATAATCGTCCCCATCATGTTTTAGCATCCCGCCAGTACGTCCACAAGCAGCAAATTCGTCCTTGGTCCCATCCTTCCGATAAAGGGTGAACAGCTTTGCACCCTGGCCAGCTTTCGTGTAGGTGTATAGTTTATTCATAACGTCCTTTCTGATCCAAAACAAAAGAAAACCAGTAATCAGCATATAGACGAACACAGCATAAATCAGAATTATATCTCCACTCATGTCAATCACACATCCCATCCATAACGAGCATTTCCAGCCTTGGGCATTTTCAGCTTGCCCAAAAGACCCGGGGTCTTAGCTTGTCGCTCGAGCTCTTCGTTGTACCTGAATTGTTGGATAGTATTAAACTGCGAGCGTGAAGTCTGCGCGTTGAACCCATCAATGTTCCGGCTTGTGTTTTCAAAAGCCGTTTTCTCACTCCATATAAACCGAGCCAGTGGCAAGATAAACTCATTAATAAGCCCAAAATCCTTCTTCGCTTCCGCATCCGCTTTCATTATCTCCAGGACCCTGAGTTGATCCACACAAAGACTTACTTTCCTTTGCACCTTCCGGTCATAGTTGGAGAGAATAGAATCCCTGGTCCATTCCTTAAACCCATCTTTTCCTTCTGGAGCTCCAGGAGTAATATACAAATAATCAAAAGCAACCTCGTTCTGAGGTTTGTTGTAGTATTCGCTGACCGCGTTCTCGGCAGCCTGATCATCCTCTTTCGCAAAAGCCTCCCGTCGTTCAGCCTTAGCTTGCAAACGTATTTCTTCCTTGGCTTCTTCTTCTTGAATATCCATAGTTAAACACTCCTTTTATTCTCGGACAGAAATGGCACCGACGGCCAAAGAAAACAACCCAAGGAACACCAACAATATCCCGAAAAGCAGATTATCGTTATCCGGCAAAGTTTCCCCTGAATAGTCATAAGTAGTATTAAACTGATCCCTTGAGCAATTCACAATTTTATTGTCAATTACATAAGCATCAGTAAATGTATGCAAGAATATCTGATCCGTGTAAATCTCACCATTCTGCCCGGAGTTCTCAGTGTCCATTTTCATAATTATCTGGAGAGTATCTATATTTATGAAATCTGTGGTGCATCCACTATCAAGTATCTCTTCTCCATCAACGGCAGAAGCGACAACATCTGGACTACCTGTTCCAACATAAACCCAAGTGCTATCTGTCCAATTCCATGCATACCAATCGAAGTATCTGTTTGCTGGAGCCTCATAGCGACCTGTCCAATGAAAGTGCTCTGGACACGTATATTCAACCCATGTGAAATTCCAAGTGATGTTAAAACTTACTCCCGCTTCTTCAACAATGTAGTAGTCCTGATCAACCTCATGCGTGTCTGGATCTAAAACCCCACTAACCCAATCCCCATCTTCAATTCCAACTCCATCAGCATAAACAAGCAACTCCCCCGGGAATAGGTCTGTGACGTTACAAAGACCGAGCCAAACATAACTCTGTTCAGCTGTATAATTAACATCGTAGTGAACAATAACCGGACTCGCAAGAACAAAGATCCCAACAACAACCAACCCAATCCCTCCAAATGCCGTGAGAGATCCATTCTGTTTTATGAATCCAATCGCAATAAGAAAAAGAGGAATCCCAATCAACAGCAAGGTGTGTTCAATTAACATGGTGTACTTCCTTAAATCAATGGTGCCCCGGGTATAAACCCGAGGCGATCAACCTTGCACTAAGCAGAACTTAGCGCAAAGCTGCCCAACCAACAGCTAAGACAAGCAAACCAACTGCGAACAGTATTGGAATGTTTGAAGTAACAGTGGCAAGCAGCGTACCAGGGGTGAAGTTGGCGGTTGTAATCGTGTCGTTCACGATCACAAGTCCAATCACACCTATGATAAGGCCGATTATGACGCCCATAATCCCTGTCATACCTATAAAAACGCATTACCCATATTTAAGCGTTGGTATAAATCCGAACTATCCTTTATAAAGGAAGCTCGAAAAGAGAAGAACCATTAAATAGCAGGTATTCGTATTCCTAACCGTGGCAACTTACGAATGGATCCCAGCGAAGTCAGGAACTTATGTTGAAGGCTCTAAAGTTGTTCACTATGTTCAAGGTTCTCAAGTTGGCTCACACGCATTAAGGCCACAAGACCGATATTCTGGAGCATCCGGAAGTGGTCAATCCGTTCAAGTCCAAAAGGTATCTGGACAACTTGTTCCCACCGAATACCGGGGCAAGACTTATAAAATTCAACAACAGGCCGGAAGGTACTCAGCAGATTCCGGAAAAACATGGCACACTTCTTCAACAGCCGCAGCCAAAGCAAAGAGATCCCAACAAATCGCAAAAGCGCGAAGACCATCAGTGCGACCCGGACAAGACACTCTCCGTTCCCGCGCACAAAGACCAGGAGCAACAACTCAGGAAAAAATGATGTACCGAGCTCAGACTTCATTCTCAAAATCTGGAAAAGCAAGCGAACCATACTACACAGACGGGATTGGGAGGAAGTGGACCGAAGCCCAACTCTATTTCGTTGATCCAGTTGAGGCCGCAGCACTCAGGCAAGCAGCCGCAACAAACACAGCTCGCCCGACCATAACTTCCTATGCTTATGACCGACCAATCAAACCTTCACTTAGAGGAGTTGACACAACTGATAGGATTCTTCTCCCCTCAGTGGAGAAACGCGCACCCGTAACGACTACAAGACAATTAAAAGAATACGCAACCGCGTCAACTGCCGCTGGAGTTGTTTCACGCTCAAAGGCAAAGAAAGCAGATGCACTCACCGGGAAAATACAAACTCAAATAGACACATTCGAAAAGAAGTGGCAAGGAGCAGGACAACTCACAGCAGCTCAGGCACTTACTTACACTAAAGAAAAACAAGCCCTCGATAAAAGAACCGCGCCCATGATGGCAGAAAGACAAAAGCTAATCGGCGGCTCTTTAGGATTCTATCAGAAAGCAGTTGATTACAAAGAGAGGTACGAAACCGGAAAGATAGATGCCATCCCATTAATCGCAAAAGAACAAGCAAGGAAAACAAGACTCACATCAGTTTATGAAGCAAAAAAGCTGGCAGAGCCAAGCACGTCCGGAGAAGTATTCGAAACAGTTGGGAGGGGAGTTGTGGGAGGTGCCGGATTCGGACTTGCCCTGGCCGGAGGGGGGTTTGCTCCATGGTCCCCTGTCACAGTTGCCGGAGGCGCATTGAGCGGAGGGATAGCCGGAGCAGGTTATGAAGCCGGAAAAACCCTAACCAGTGTCGCTTTCAAAGCAGTTCCAGAGCAATTCATAACAGCCCGGACAATGCCAAAGCTGGACACTGGAGAGGGTTCTTTCGCAGTCAAAATCCCGAGGTGGATCGGGAGAGCAGAAAAGCCACGTCCCACACTCGAGCAATTCTATGAAGCACAACTCAGAGGAGAAAAGACATACGCAGATTTCGAAGTTTATGATCCTCGAATAGTTGTCACCGGGGCTCAGATTGGAGTTGGCCTTCTTGCTTCCGTTGCATCCGTTGAAGGAGCCGGAAGAATAGCAGCTTTCGGAGCTCCAAAACTCGCAGCCTTCCGAGGACAAATAAGAGCTCGAGCGGATGTTAAGAGTGACATAGTATTTGAAAAGCACACACAACTCGCAAAAGGGACAACAAAAGCAGAAATCACACTCGAGGGAAAACAAGGAAAGGTTTTGTCCCATGAAAAAATCGGAATTGAAAGAACAGATCGATTCAAGACTTTCGCAGAATCAGCAGACAAAACCTGGTCTGCCACAAAATCAGATATAATAACCACTCGACCAGGTAAAATCCCAAAAACCTCAGAGTGGACAAGAGGCACTCAATACGATTTATCACACTACCTCGCAGAAGGAAAAGGCGCAACAACTGATGTTATTATGCAAACCGGAAGCGTTGGAGGAGGCAAACCAAGAGTTTCGGAAGCTGCCATAAGAATCTATCAAGTTGGTCCGGACCAATACATCGGAAAAGCAACAGGTGTGGTCAAGCCAGTGAGTCCATTCCAGCCGAAAGTGGACGTAACAGCAGAGTTCCGGATCCATGGCGTAACAACAACCAAGCCAATAGACACAGGAGTTTTCCACTCCCCAACATCAGCCTGGCCGATGAAGCCACCATCCCAACGTTGTCCCATTAGTGAGGCCACCGGAAGCCCCAATAGCAAAATCACTATTCGATCCAGCCGGAGCATTTAAAGCCGGATTAGCTCCAAAGGTTCCACCATCATCCTCGGCAAGTTTCAGCGGATTCAGCTCAACACAACAACAATCAATCATCGAAGAAATGAGCGTAGCTCTCAACATCCCACCCGGGACATCATACTCCTCGATCCCACCGGGAGCCTTCACACCTCCAGGGATCCAAACAATCGAAGGCGCAGGTGTGCTCTATCAATTATCCGAAGCCATAACAGAACCAAGAGCCCCACCGGAAACGCCAACAAAGAAACGCTACGAGCCATCGAAACTCACTCATGAAACTCGTCCGGAGCTCCGCTCGATCACAGCCGTTGAACTCACAGACACAGGAATAAAATCTCCAACCGAAAGGATACTCTTCGCCAGGCCAGTGAGCGCAGCTGCCATAATGACTGACAAAGTGAAAGGAGTTGGACAACCAACACCTCCGATCCAAACTCCAATTCAGGACGTGGGCGCAATCACAATCCAAGAAACGAAGCCAATATCAATTCAGAAAACAATTGTGACTCCAGTAGTCCCAATAATCACAATCCCGGTAGGTCCAGGACCAATCACCCCGAGCCCTCCAATCACTCCAATACTCCTTTAATCCCCCCACTTTTCCCCGTCACGGACCCGGGAGCTTATGGAGGATCCCAAGGATGGGGAGGGGGATTCATCAGAAAGACACAACCGGGGAAGAAATCAAAGCTCCAACCGACATTCACACTCATGGACGTTTTCCGAATAGAAGCAACAACTGGCAGGGAAGCAAGACACCCAACCGGGAAACGAGCAGAAGCGGCGTTTGAAAGGTCACTGGCCACGGCATCCGATTTCACAGAATTGAGTTTCTTCGGGAAAGAAACCAAACGAAAGAAGAAAAAGAAAAAAACAGCATGGAGTTTATTCTAATGAAGAAAAACTACACTATGTCACTACCATGGCAAGTAAAATGGGGAAAAAAAGAGGATAGGTTCGCATCAAAGAAAGCAGCCGCATCATTTGTCGGAAGATTGAAAACAACCAAAATGATAAAAATGCGGAAGTTGAAGAAATAGGTGTTCACATGAAAAAGAAAAGAAAGAAACAACGGCCCAAGAGGGCCAAATCCCAATGGGCACAGCGATAAAGCTCACAACCGGAACGATTGGGCTCAGTGTAGCGAGTAGCGCAGCAGCAACACTCCCCGGACCAGCCGGAACCATCGTCCGTGGTGGAGCTCTCCCGATTGCAGGCCTCGGTCTGCTCAAAACAGCAGCGAAAGACTTGGAGAAATACTAAGGAGGTGATCACAAATGGCATGGAGAAGAACTACAAGGAAAATCAACGGAAAGGTAAGAGCAGTTAAGGTCCACCGAAAGGGTGACGGAAACGAGCTCGTCAGAGTAATCGGCAAGAGAAGCTACTCAGACAGAACCCGCGTACACAGAACCACAAAGAAGAGGCGCAAAAGGTGAACCCGTTAAAGAAGTTGACAGGGATGGGCTTTAGCCTAAATACCATCAGGACGATGAACCCAAGACACTTCAAAGATTTAACAGGAACCAAAAAGCAACCACGTTTCTTCCGAAAAGCCCGGCCAACTGCCAGGGCACCGCGAGGCACCTAAATTGATAAGGGTGCCAAGAAAGAGGGCTCGCCCAAGAGTCAGGGATCCAAGAGCAATAGAAGCCCGAGCCCTCGAGCAGTACAAAACACAGAGAAGAACCAAAATGAGATCATATTTCAAAAGCGATCTATTCGACAAAGCACATCTCGATTCAACCCTAAAGGGAAGAACCCATCGAGGAGAAAGTTTCAGGGACATAGAAAGAAAATACCTATATGGTGATTTTTAACATGGCAATCTTTGAAAGAATAAAAACAGTAGCAAAGGAAAAGGCAGCGGAGGCAGGGGAAAGAATCTCAAAAGAGAAACAATACCAGGCCTACAAGCACCCGACACTGAGCTACTTAAAGTCCGGGCAAAGCACCACGGATTACAGACACGCGGAGGAGTTCGGCAAACGGCAAAAAGCAGAGAAAGCAAAAGCCGCAGTGAAAGCCACAAAGAGAGCCGAAACAAGAGCAGCAATCAAATCAACAATCAAAACCACTGCCAAAACAAAGATAAGAGAAATGAAGGCAGAGGCAAAGAAACGACCAAAAGCAAAGAAGAACAACGACCTCCTTGGTTTTGGAGGGGGACCAGCACCCGGAACCATGAAAGACCCACTCGGATTCAAACCAGGTGCCGGATTCGACCTCGGCATCGGACCAAAGAAAGGAAAGAAAAGAAAGGAGTTTACATTATGGTAAGCGCACTAAGTATATACAAAGGATTTACGGAACCCATCCACTTCGGACAGGCCGGACAACTAAGCATGACCAACATAATCGGATTCTTGATGTTGATTGTTGTGTTGGCATCAATACTGCCAACGCTCACAACTTTCATCAACATAACAAAGAACTCGACCAACGCGGAAGTTGACGTGCTACTCGACTTAATCCCACTGTTCTTAGTCTTGGCAGTGATTATGACGTTGTTCTTGTATGCTCGACCACATTACGCAGGTTGACCGAAAGCCGGAGGCTGAATGGTGAAAGAGAATAGGATAGTCCCGTTAAAGATGATTGGTATTGTAGCCATCTTATTAATTGTAACCATGACCACAGCACTTGCGGAAAATGTGGATGGATGCTATGACGGAGTTTCGGGCGCAGTGAGCAGATGGAAATTAGACGAAGCGGCTGGCGGGCTGGAAGATGTTTGTGGACTATTCGCGGCAACAGGCGCAGGTTTAACTTACACCTACCCTGCACCTCAAAACTTTTCTATTCAGAACGCGGCAACAGTCGGTATGTCCACAGGTGAAACAGCCACCTACAACAATGCTGAGTTCACAGCGGTTGCTTGGGTTAATTACAACGCCACCACTAACGCGAGGGGGATGTGGGATGCTTGGGCTTCAAACAACGGCTGGATGATGCATAGGAACGCAAATAGCTCATTAAGGGGCTATGTGATGTCTTGTGCTGCATATTCAGTAGCGGTGGATAATAACGCATGGAATATGGTAACACTTGTTTATTCCGACACCAACAATTACATTAAAGTATACACTAACGGAAGTATAAGCGAGAACAACACTTGTGCGGTAGGTTATGTAAGTGGTGGACATCCATTGTTTTTAACCGGCGATGGAGCTTCAACCCTATTATGGAATGGCCGTTTAGACAATATGCGTTACTACAACAGCACACTAACCGACACAGAGATATTTAACCTTTATACTTACGATTCATTAACGGCAGCTGGCGGGCTAATTATTGACTTCACCCCAACTGGTGCACCAATAGATGAAGCAACAACCTACACTGGAAGTGTTGTTGGGAATGTATCAGATGCTACTGGCTGGTGGTGGGATTTTTCCTTTGGTGGCACAAGTTATTTCACAGATAGTGGAGTGGATGCAATCACCACAACCCAAACATTGAATGTCACAGGCAACTGGAGCGTGACTTTAATCGGTGAGTTCGCAGCAGCTAATTACACAGTAACCCAGAATGTAACAGTCACAGAACGCCCAGATGCTAATTTCACAGTTGAAACCGCAACCCCCTGGTTCGTCGGGGACACCATTCAATTCAACGACACAACCACTGACACTGGAGGATTCACTATAGCTGATTGGTGGTGGGACTTTGATGATGGCAACAGTTCAACAGACGAGAACGCAACAAACACCTTTATTGAACCGGGAGAATACGAAGTATGCCTAATATCCCAAAACGAGTTCGGAGTCAACTCAACAGAATACTGCGAGAACATAACCATAAACGGATTCCTGGTGAATGTGTACGACCAAAAAACATATACGGACATAGTGAACTGGACCATGACCGTGAGCAACAGCACATATTCAAGATCCTTCTCAAATCAAACCAACCCGTTCACCTGGTCAAACCTCACAGATTTCCCGACAGGCCCCATAACAATCAGCATCAGTGCCATTGGCTATGTTGGAAGGAATTATTATCGAACCTACAACCTCGGGTCCTACGTCAATCTAAATGCAATACTCCTATCAAACACAGACGGGATATATAGCTACTTCATAACTCAGGATGCTTTTGGATCTGTAATATCAGACGTAACCTTAGTCTTTCAAATATTCAACGTGACCCAATGGATTACAGTTGGGGAAGCTCAAACAGATGACACAGGTTCAGCTACAATGTGGTTGGATTGGACAATCACAACAAGGCTCACAGCATCAAAAACAGGCTACACTCCAGTGACTAAATCATTCACACCTCAACCAATTACATACACCCTCATAATGGGAAGCGCGTCAGTGTTCGAGTTTGCATCATTAAACGATTCCATGTGGACAGCACTAAATCCCACAAACACCGACGTTGAACTCACAGACAATATAACAATGGCCGTGTTCGATCCAGAAAGCGGCATAAGTATTTGCGGTTTAAACCTAACATTCACAGACGGCACAGTATTCAACAGCACAAACACCACAACTGAGCAGATGTTCTGCACAGCAACAATCCAGCTCACAGGGTCAGGGATAGGAGCAGCCACAAAATTTTATGCAGTCCCCTGGTTCACAGCTAACTCAACCGGAGCATACGATTGGTCAAGATTATATAACATAGACGGCTCAACATCCGGGTCCTTGCCTGATGCAATCTCTTCCCTCGAGTCAGCCTTCGGACCGGAAGCCTTACTCATGACGGCAATATTCCTCACTCTATTGTCTGGAGCTGGAATAGCGTTTTATGTAGGAAGTGGAACAACTTTGGTGATGATGGGAGTTAGCGGGATATTTTATTACTACGGCTGGTTCGGAGCCTATTCCCCATTGTGGTTCATCGCAGTCATCGCAGGTTTAGCCGGGCTATACATTGAAAGGAGGCAATACTGATGAACTTAGCAGGGAGGATGCTTCTCCTCGTATTGGTAATAGACACCTTCCTCTTCTTCGGCATGGCAGCAGTCGACGAGTCAACAATTGGCTACGGAAACTACATGGGTCAAGTTATGAACATGACTTGCGATCCAACAGATCCAACACAGCCATGCGCAAACCAATCATTCGCACAAGGTCTTGTCGATGTCAACAACACTGGAAATTTAGTCCCGGCAGAAACAATGACATGGAATAGCTTTTCCGCAATAGTCGGAAGCATCATAGGATTTATACAACTCATATTCGGGATAGCTACGGCACCCTTCACATTCATGGCCTTGATTAACGCACCACAATTCGCAGTAGTTCTAATCGGGGGCATTTACATTGTCATGGCAATCATCGGGGTAGTCCAACTAATCAGTGGGAGGCTCGCATAATGGCAATAGACGTTCTTTTAACAGACATGGCTCAATCAATAGCCGGGGACGGACTAATCCTCGGAGCCTTGCTTTTCATCGGAGTCGCATTCATTTCCTTCAAAAGCGGAATCCCCCTAAGCGGGATGATATTCCTCGGACTTCTGTTCCTTGGGGGACTTGTGGCCCTGGGCCTACTCGACATTGTAGTGTTCGGAGCAGTTTTGATAATCGGAGCCTTAGTGTTCTGGAGGAGTGCCGTGGCAACGGGAGGATAAAAAAAATGAAAGGAGGTGATTACTAAATGCAAAGAGGACAAATAGCAGTAGTCGGGGTATTTATAGCCCTAATCTTCGGAACCATCGGCCTTGTGATTGTCAACGACCTTTCTTCAACAATGACAACTCCGGTTACCGTTGTGAACGAAAGCCTTGGTGTTGTAACAAACAATACAGTTGACACATTCGCAAACACCTGTCCAGTAGCAATAACAAGTATTTACGATTGGACAACCACAGCAGACGTGCCCGCAACAAATTATACATTATATCCGGCAACACAACCAAATAAAGCAACCCAAACAATAACGTGGACAGCAAACAGTTCGGAGTTTGTGGCACACGGAAGCGTTGTCGGAGTTAACTATACATACGGCTGCAACTACGCAGACAGCAGCTTACTCAGGACCGTCATAAGCAACATACCAATCCTATTCGCGGTTGGAGTGTTGGTACTGGCAGTAGGATGGGTAGCACTACGATGAAGCTGATAACTCAGATGCACGAGCGAGAGAATCGCACAAAGAAACAGCGGAAGCTCCGAGCGGAGTTTGCATCACTCCATAGAAAATTATCACTCAAGAACTCGGACTTTCGCAGAATGATGGCATTGAAGAAGAAGCTGGAGTTGTTTTAAACATGGCAAAAACATACAACGCACCAAAACGTGACGGAAGTGGCAAAGGAAGCCGCGCTAACCGAGGAAGGAATCCAGACTGCAAGACATCGCAGAGTACCGGACGTGGGAGAAGGAAATGAAATACAAACAAATCCGCTACACCACTCCCTTCATGAGTGAGGCCGCAGTAAAAAAGGCGATGGAGAAAGCCAAGGCGTTCAACGTAATGGGCATTGGCAAGTGGAAGATTGAGGAGCGTGACGGCAGCTTTGATCTCCTGTTCATACCCGGCTTTGGACTAAGAATAGCATTGAATAGGGCACCCGTCATGTGGCACCAAATGGCAACTCAAACTCAAAAGGCTTTTCAGGAAGAGCTCAACAACAAAACCATCATGGCGATTGCTGAGTGATAATCCAGAGCAGCAGCAAGCAAGGCTGACTTAGTAGCGAGAGTTGTTCACACTGGTAGCTCCTTAGAATCAGAGAGGGGCGTGTGTGGATGCTTGAAGGAGTTGGAGTGTTTGTTGTGCCGTAGTTTGATTAGATTAGAAGATCCATTCCACCTTTTTTGAGTTCCATTGCCCCTCAAAGCTAAAAGAACACGAAGATTGTCACCATACACTCGTTTTGAAACCATAAAACCACATTTCACATATCTAATTCCGTTATGTCCGGGTTGTCTAACCTGTCCGGGCTATTTTCCCTATGTATATTACCTTTTCCCGTAGTAGACAACAATAAGGATTTAGCCCGGACATCCTGGACACCCTGGATAGTAGATTCTACTTTCCATCCAGTCCAACAAGGCACTCTTTCCTTCTCTATTGTCTTCTTGGTTGCTCGTATGGGCTGAGCCTTCGTAATTAGCTTCTTTGCAAAAACATTATCCGAAAGAATTG
>FUWD013428646.1_pt3 | contig 14581 bp, 15 predicted proteins | sample 1063281 | NCBI WGS metagenome assembly FUWD01 (sample SAMEA79048168, study PRJEB19326) | metagenome | biome: marine | reverse complement strand
CCAACGCGAGAGGGCCTTGGGGCTGTATAGCCGCAAGGTTTCTGCGCTCACGAAAGGTGGCGAGCTTCTCGCTGTGTTCCGACATTGCTACTTAGCTTGCGAGGGCCGGAATGATGGCACCGGAGAACACCTGATATGCCAACGCAGTTTTCGCGATCAGACTGAGCGTGATGTACATCCGCTCACCCCTCAGGTAGTCAGCCCAACCACCAACCTGGTGGTACTGAAGGGCTTGGTTCACCGCGAACGTGTTGAAAAATAGGAAGAGGGAGATGATAATCCCGGTCACGAAGGCGGGGGCTGCAACCTCACTGGCGGAACCCGGGGCGAAGAAGTAAATCAGGATGACAATCCAGGGAACGACCCCGGTCATAGACCCAAACACGAAGGGCAGGAAACCCCCGCTACCGGGGCTTTCATACTTTTCCTGCAGAGCACCAAACATGATCATCGAGGCGTTGACAGCAAAAATACCGAAAAGTGCCGCAATGTCCGTGATTCCGGTAATTTGCGCCACCAGCCAAATCATGATGGAGGAGCTCAAGGAATATTCCGTCCACCGGAAATAGTTCCGGTTTTTCCGCAGACCGTTTCCGTAGCGGGTGAAGAACATTGGTGAGGAAATCAGGAAGTGAAAGAACGCTGACAGTGCCAGGAAGGCAACCACGCCAACACCCACGTTGATGTCAAAAAGGTCCACTCGCTCTGACGGAATGGGCACACCGGGAGGGCCGCCAAGGTAGTCAGCGGTGACCGCGAAGGTGACCTGGTTATCCAGCAGGGTGAGGACATACCCCAAACCGACAGCCTGCAGAAGGTGGAGGGAGCCTGCGACGATGTTGTAGGTCCGTAAACGACTAATTTTCTCGTCTACGCTTCTCTGCGTTTTTACCATTCTGTCCTCCTGAGAATCAACGGTGGCTTTTACTCTATCTCTCGTTTCTCGACACATCTGCCCCCACAGCATGGTGCAGGATTAGCGCCAAGGGACGCTATTTCTGTTAGGCACACCAAGTTTGCTGGGAACATGCCCTGAAAACTGACCGTTTGGTCAGTAATTCATAGGGTTGACCCCTACTCTTTTCAAGTGACCCATCGCGACGACATCCTTTCCACAGCACTGGAGAGGTTTGCCCATCAAGGAATTGCCGCTACCAGTGTGCAAGATATCGCCGATCACAGTTCAAGTTCAAAAGCCAACGTGCTTTACCATTTCACCAGCAAAGAACAGCTCGTTGATTCCGCCCTTCACTCTGCACTGGGGGATCTGGAAGAAATGGTGGCCGGTGCCGAGAAAACGGGGCTGTCACTCCCCACCGACCGCTCAGGCTTCATCAACACTTTCGTCGACTTTCTTCTTGCCCACCGAATGGCAGTGCAGATCATTGTCACCCACCCGTACCTGGTGGATTCCATTCCCGCGCTCAGAAGCGCACAAGAACTCATGAGTCGCCTTGCCACGTTATTGGCCGAGCACACCGCAGACGAATCCGAACTTCTTCTTTTTGGTATTGCTGTTTCCGGGGCGACCTATGCCCTCGTGTCGGGCGGGATACTCGGATTTGACCCCATGGACACCACCGAGCTTCGGCCCCTATTGCGGGAGTTTCTCGCCAACACACTTCACCTCGAACCCACCACCAGTGAGGTTATGACCTAATGGCAACCCTTCTGTATCGCCTGGGTAAGGCGAGCTACACGAACGCAGGACGCGTGTTGATCGCGTGGATTATGGCGTTGCTTGTCCTCGGTGGGGGTGGTATCGCTTTCAGTGGCCAAACCAACGAAGAATTCCGCATTCCCGGCAGCGAATCGCAGGCAGCGTTTGACCGTCTCGAGGCGGTATTCCCCTCGTTTGGGGGAGGCAGCGCGCAAGCTGTGCTCGTCGTGCCAGAAGGCGATCGGGTTGATACCCCAGAAAATCGGCGTTTCATTGAAGAGTTTGGCGCAGCAATCGAAGCTGAAACCTATATTGACGGCGTCACCACCCCGTTTGATGAATTTGCCGGTGACGTCATCAGCGATGACGGCCGTTATGCCCTCGTTCAGATTGTGTTTGTGCTCGGCGAGAGGGAAATCACCGACGACATCCTCGATAGCCTCGTTGGTTTTGCCGACATGGCCGAGGGAACCGACATCACCATCGAATTCGGCGGCTCACTGTTTCAAGACCAAGGGGTCCACCTCACCATTGCGGAGGTCTTCGGTGTGGCCTTCGCCGGGCTTGTCCTCATTGTCACCTTCCGATCGTTCCGGCCGGCGTGGCAACCGATTACCAGTGCCCTCTTTGGTGTGGGCATCGCCATCGGAATAATCTTGTTCTCCGCGCGAGCACTCACCGTATCCAGTTCGGCACCCCTCTTGGCGGTCATGTTGGGTCTCGCAGTGGGAATTGACTATTCGCTCTTCATCCTGCAACGCCATCGAACCCAGTTGGCTAATGGTGCGGAGCCCAGAGAATCAGCGGCAATGGCGGTGGGGACTGCGGGCAACGCCGTCGTTTTTGCCGGTCTCACCGTGGTAATCGCGCTGTTGGGGTTGTTTGTCGTGGGGATACCCTTCCTCAGCATCATGGGTGCCGGGGCAGCACTCGCAGTGGTCATCGCCATTGCGGCAGCGATCACCTTGTTGCCGGCAATGATGGGCCTGATGGGCGAGAGACTTCGTCCACCGGCAGGTTCCAAGGCCGCCATCCTCGCAGACCCCCACACCCTCAAACCCGCTGCCGGGAGACGCTTTGTGCGGGGCATTATGAAGCGACCGATTATGGTTGCCGTTCTGACCATCGCCGGCCTTGCCACACTCGCGATTCCCGCTCTTCAACTCGATCTGAACCTGCCAAGCGGTGGCAGCGAACCCCTTGATTCCACCCAACGCAAAGCTTTTGACCTCGTCAGCGAAGGATTTGGCCCCGGATATAACGGACCCCTGATTGTGGCCGTGGACATCACCGGTAGCGACGAACTCCTGGACGACCTCGAAGCGCTGAGGGAGGAGTTCAGAGCAATCGAAGGTGTCTCCTCTGTTTCCGAAGGTTTCCCCTCCCCCAGTCTCGACACCGGAATTTTCCAGGTGATCCCCGAGTCGGCTCCCGATTCACGGGAAACGAAAGCCCTGGTAAACCGTCTGCGCGAAGACTTTCCCCGTATTGAGGCGGAATTTGGAACACCCCTGGCGGTCACCGGTGTCACCGCAATTGGGGTGGACGTGTCCCAACGAATTCAAAGTGCGCTGATTCCCTTCGGCCTTGTCGTGGTGGGGCTCTCCTTCATCCTTTTGCTGCTCGTTTTTCGCTCCATCCTCGTTCCCCTCAAAGCAGCGCTTGGATTCATACTTTCCGTGACAGCAGCTTTTGGTGTGGTTGTGGCGGTGTTCCAGTGGGGCTGGCTCGCCTCGCTCATTGGGGTCGATACGCCGGGGCCCATCCTGAGTTTCATGCCAATTATTTTGATGGCGGTGCTGTTTGGGTTAGCAATGGACTACCAAGTGTTTTTGGTCTCCGGAATGCGCGAGCATTTCGTCCATACCGGGCAGTGGCGTGAATCCATTGAGGAGGGTTACTCTCAGGGCGCCCGCGTCGTCGGGGCCGCCGCCCTCATCATGTTCTTTGTGTTTTTTGCTTTTGTTCCCGAAGGAATACCCCTGATCAAACCCATCGCTCTGGGGCTGGCCGTCGGCATCGCCTTGGACGCCTTTGTGGTGCGGATGATGCTCGTGCCAGCGTTGATGACAATTTTTGGATCCTGGGCATGGGCACTCCCCCCAGGGCTGGCACGTATCTTGCCCCACGCCGATGTTGAGGGAGAAAAGCTCAGGGACCACCTCCGCGAAAAAGAGTGGGCTCTCACGCAATCCCACCTCATGGTGAGTGCAGAAAACTTGGTGATGGAGGGTCTTGACCAAACCGGCCCTCCGGAGTCGTGGAGCTTTGAGCGGGGAGATCGGCGTGAGCTCGGTGGAACAGTCCACCGCAGCGCCATCGTTACCGCGACGCTCTCGGGCGCACTAGCTCCCGTGTCCGGCTCAGTTCACGTCGCCGGTTTTTCCCTCCCCAGCGAAGCCCCCCAGGTCCGCAGGATTGTGTCGATCGCCGACACCCGTGTGGAAAACGCCACACTCACCCTGGCGGAGCTTGTGTCGGAATATCGTGCCCGCGGGTCGGCACGCGGCAACACACAGGACAACAGCGTCAGTCGCATAGTTTCCGGTGTGAACGCGTTGTCTCTTGAGGTGTGCGAGCCGAGCGAGCGTGTGATTGTGGCCCCCAGCACCCCCCTCGCCATGCTTCCCCGACGCCAGCAAATCCTGGTTCTTTCTGCTCTTGCGGTCATCACCAACTCCCCACTCTGCGTTGTTGGTGCAGGAAATCCTGTGGCGCACGGCGAAGACGCATCACTGTGGTGGCATGGGCTGCAACATTTCGCAAGCGCAGATCAGGTTGTTCTTCTGTGGTCCACTCGCACTGAGCCGGATGAGACACCCGTGCCAGTCCTCGCGGGGGGTGCACGCCGATGACACAGGCTTACACCCGTGCGCCACAACGGCGCTGGTGGGTGGTGGTCGCACTCGCGATGCCCCTGATTGTGTTGGGGAGCCTTCTTGGCCTCACCTCCAGCGCAGACACCGCACTGGAGCGCATTCCTGTGGCACTGGTCAACAACGATGAGCTGGTGACAACAATCAATGATGACGGCGAAGAAGAAATCATTCTCGCGTCCAGGCCACTCATCACCGAGCTGGTTACCGGCGACGACACCGGGGTTGACTGGGTTATCACCAGCACAGAATCCGCTAACGAGCTCCTCGCTCGCGGTGAGGTTTATGCAATCTTTGAAATCCCCGCAAATTTTTCTGAGTCAGTTGCGACTCTGAGCGGAAACTCACCACAGCAGGCAGAGTTCACGATTCGAACAAATCCGACGAGAAGCTATCTTGCCGGGATCGTGGGAGACCAAATCGGGGATTCCATCGCCACAGCTCTGAGTGTTGAGTTTGCCGAGCTCACCACGGAGGGCCTCTTCACGGTCGTGGTGGATCTGGGGGATGCCTTTGGAGAAGCCTCTGATGCTGCCACCACAATTTCCGAAGGAACCGCTGAACTTTCCGACGGCATCACCACTTTGTCAGAGAGTATGCCCGAACTTGATGAGGGCACCACCGATTTAGCGGAAGGCTTCGCAACATTTGATGACGGCGTGAAGGAGTACACCGACGGTGTCACTGCCCTCTCAGATGGGCTTGACGCGCTGTCCGCAGGAACCGGCGGTCTCAGCACGCTTTCCAGCGGCGTGAGTGCCTATACCGGAGGGGTGTCGACGCTGTCGTCAACATTGACCTCATTGAATGCCTACATCGCCGGCCTAGACCCTTCGGTGGGGAGATCCACGCTGCAGGCCATTGAGACAAACCTTGCCGCTGCTGCTGCCAGCGGAGCGACGCTGTCAGGGCAAACCAAAACCGCGCTAGACGCCCTCGCGTCAGGAATCACCGAACTTGATAAAGGCGCAGACGCGCTCGACACCGGTGGGCAAGAGTTAGCAGATGCCTCCAACACTCTCCGGGGGGCCACCTCAGATCTTGCCGAGGGAATCTCCGAACTCGCCGACGGTGTGGAAGAACTTGACTCTGGCGCCGGGGAACTGGCCGAGGGTATGGGGGAGTTTGCTACCGGCCTCGCTGAGGGTGCCAAAGAAATTTCTGACAGTGGTGTCACCGTGCCAGAAGGCGACGCACTCACCGCACTAGTGTCCCCGGTGGTGTTCTCTGCCGAAGACCGCAGCGACGCTGTTGGTGTCCAGGCGACACTGGCGAGCATCATCATCCCCTTGGGCCTCTGGCTTGTGTTGCTGGTGACCATTGTTATGGCCCCACAGCTGAGCAAGCTTGCTCTCACCGGCACACACGGGGCTGGTTCTCTCGTCCTTCGCACCCTGCGCCCGCTGGCAGCACTTGCCGGGATTCAGGCGCTGGTTGCCCTCACGCTCCTCCACACCCTCGGTGGCGCTGAATGGCAGACACTCGGCGCTAGCACCCTCGTCGTTGTCGCGGGTGTCCTCAGCTACCTTTCCGTGCACTTCCTGTTGTGGGTGTGGCGTCCGCACTGGGTCCCCGCACTCTCCATTGGATTGGCGGTGATTCAGATTCCTAGTGTGACCTCGCTGGTGCCGGTGGAAATCTTCCCCTCGCCGTATCGAATCCTCGAGGGACTTACCCCACTGTCCTGGTTCAGCGACGCTTTGCTAGCAGCGGTTGCCGGTGGTGACGCCTCCCGCATTAGTGCCGGCACCCTCGCGCTACTCGGTCTCGCAGCCGCGACACTGGTGCTGTCGATTCCCGCGATGAAAGCGCGCCAAGCGGTGGCACTGCGCGAACAGCTCGGCCTCGTTTCACTCTGAAACATTCGGCCGCCACACTCTCTAGACGAGCGTGTAGGGCCACATGGCATCGGCTACAGCGCGCGATGCACCTTTGGTTCCCTCGCCGAGAGGTTGCCTGCTAAAAATTCGCCCACAATGTCGTCATCAAAAACTTCGTAGAGCATTCGAAGGTGGGAGGCTCGGAAGTCGAAGCGGGAAAAGAGTTTGCCTTGAGCTTTCTGAGGCGTCAGGGCATACTTCTTGCCTTCGATCATCCGTTGGGTGATGGTCACAAAGTCCGCTGTGGCCGCCTCCACCGTCTTCGCCGCGACATCGTGGACCCCGTCACCCGGAGAAAGGGTGGGAACCGACTGGTGAAGAAGGTTCCCAGCATCGGGACTCGCGGTCACCTCGTGGAAAGTACCCCCGGCAAAGTTGGGTTCGAGGAAGTAAAACGGCCAAAAAAGTGTTGCTGCCCCCCGGTACCAAGGGGAGAGTCCCAGGTGAAGGTTTATGGTGGTGGTGGGCAGGGCTTCAAACAGTGGGGTCTTCAGCAAATCAGGCCCAAAAACAATGGCCATATCTGGCGCGTGCGTGGCCACAAACTGGGCAGCTTCCGGAGTATTCAGCGTTTCTGGCGCGCAAAAATGACGGGGGATTCCCGCAAAGGTTTCCTCCGGCGAGGGCGCACCAAAGTGCGCAGTCTCCACCTCAAACCGCGTGTCGAAGTGGCGGGTAAACAGTTTCTGATCATGGGCTAAAAGATCGGGGGGCATCGAGGGCATCTGGTTTTCTCGTTGCATCACAATGGCCGAAAACTCTGCGTCAAGACCCAAAATATGGCGGAAAAAATAGAGGTGACGGTTGTGGGTTCCCGAAATGAGCAAAATCTTCATGCTAAACCCGCTCCACCACGTCAAGGGCTACCAACGTGTCCACGAGAGGTCGCAAGACTTCTTCCGAAACCTTGAGCCGTGCGGCAACCGTGTTGAGTGGCAGATGCCCGTCGAGATAAAACAACAGCCACAAAATTAGCTGTAATTCCGAATTTTCTCCCTCTTGGGGCCTTATTGCGCCCCCCACGGTGGGGTAAAGGTTGTGTTTTGACAACATCACTTCGCCGTGGGGATTTTTATTGACAAAAAATTCAAGGTTCTCCAACGAGTTGATGACGTCGTGGTACACGTCGAGGCTGGCGGCAATAGCGCCGGCAGTCACTAACTCCAGGTTGTCCGCTGAACTGTGGTATTCGGGATATTCGTAATAGCGGTCTTGGCAAATTGTTCCGACGTTAATGCGGAAGCCTTGGGAAGAAAACTGTCTCTCGTCAGCCCCGTGAATATCGAAGGGGTATTCCTTATAAGGAATGTCGCGACCCGCCAACGTTTCTTCGATGACGTCGTTCAACCAGTGCGCGTCATCCCAGGTTCTTTTGAACCCAAACCCGCCAGGCCCCCCGACCGTCGTGATTTCCAAACCAGCCTCCACCGCGACCATCGCCTCCTGATTGCGATGGAGATAAGAAATTGCACCGATGGTTTCAGGGACAAAAATAATCCGGTAACTCCAGTTCCGGGATGTGAGGCCCGAAATATATCGCGCAAGAAATGCTGTGAGCAACATCCCGCTCACACCATCGTTTGCCATGTAGGGGTGGCAGATGTAACACGAGATGAGAATCTCCCGGGACGATCGACCGGGAATGAGTATTTCCCCGTACGTTAGTGACCCGGCAAAGTGCTCCGAGTCAACGCGCACGCGGAATTTTCCGTCCGTGTTCTGGAGTTGGTCGTACTGGTCGTGTGTGACACAGAAACCCCAGTCCAGCGTGTAATAGGAGGTGCGATAGGGAATAGCGTCGGGGAGTTCATGATGGCGGTGGAGATGAGGCTGAAGCTCCTCCCAGGACAGTTCCGCATCAACAGGGATGCTGTATCCCACAAGGTGCAAAGCATTTATCTCAAAATCGACGATGCGCACGCCGTTGGAATTTTCAATCCACGCTTCGCGAACGCTCCACTCTTGCGGGACAGTCCAGTCAAACACTTCTTGCCCGGAGGGAATCTCCTGAACCTCCAGGGGAACAATTTCACTCAAAATGGCCAGTGTGTCCCGGTTTGCTTGCCCCGTGATACTCCGTCGCATCGGGAAAAGTCTAGGGAGGTAAGCCGCTAGCTCACTCTCAACACTGGGGGGCATATATATTCCTCTGTCTCGCTGGCGAACCCTCGCACTGCGAGACCTGAACCGTGGTGTCTTTCCAGGGTACCCCACCGCTTTCGCCGGGGGACCAAAGAAAGACCCCCAAAAAAGGACCTGCGCTTGCGGTTAGCTCAAAATGTCTTTGCTGGCGAGGCGCCCATACGCGAGCGAACCAAACACCACGACATACCCCAACTGAAGGAGAACGTTGGAGCCCATACTGGAGAGTTCGATGGGCTGGCGAAGAATGTCGGCAAAATCGAGCCAGTAATGGGTGAAGAGCCAGTCGTGAATGGCCTCGAATTGGGGAAGATTGTCCAAAATTTGGCTCACCCCACTCGTGATCAACACCCCCGTCATTGCCCCCACCGGAATCGTGGTGAGGGTGGAGATGAACAAACCAATCGCCAACATCCCCGTCATCGATACGGTGGTGTACGAGGCGACTAACGCCATGCGCCAGAAAGCCTCGCCCACGCTAATGACATCGCCACTGAGAAGCGTGACAGGTCCCACCGGGAACAAGATTGCACCGATGAGGGCACCGGCAATCATCAGCGTGAAGGCTCCAGCGATCGTAAAGGCGAGCGTTCCCAAATATTTGACGACCAGCAACCGAAACCGACTTACCGGCGCAATCAGAAGGTAGCGCAAGGTGCCTTGCCCCGCTTCACCAGCAATCGTGTCACCGGAGACAACAGAAATGGTGAGGGGCAGGAAAAGTGGCATGGCCAACAGCATCGCGGTGAAACCGGTGAATAAACCGTTTTGAGTCACGCGATCCAGAAAGGGTGGTCCCTCCCCCGGCGCTAACCGCTCAGAGCTGAGTGCGACCGCCAACGCCAACACGATTGGAATCATGGCAATGGCCGCCAACATCGCCCAGGTGCGACGCCTCGTGAACATAATCTGAAGCTCCGTGAGCATCAGCGACAAGCTGACAGCTTTAGCGAACAACATCAAAGCCCTCCCCCGTCAGTTCAACAAAGTAATCCTCCAGTGAGGGACGCTCGAGTCGAATCTCTGTGACCCCAACTTTTTTTCCTACCAGGGCTGCGGTGAGCGCGGGGGTGTCAAAATCGTGGGGTACTTCTGCTCGCAGTGTGGCGCCTGATTCCACAACGTCAACTACCCCGGCGCGGGCCAGAACTTCCCTCGCACGAGGGATGTCATCGACCTGAAGAACAACACGGGTGGCACCTTGTGCACGGAGCTGCGGCAGTGACCCTTGGGCCAGAAGTTTTCCCGCATTCATTACCGCGGCGTGGGAACACACTTGCTCAATTTCGACAAGCAGATGGCTGGAAAGGAAAATGGTGATGCCCTCTGACGCCAACTGGCGGATCAGGTTTCTCACCTCTCGTGTCCCCTGAGGGTCAAGCCCGTTGGTAGGTTCATCAAGAATTAACAGATCGCGCGGTTTCAGCAACGCATTGGCAAGCCCCAGCCGCTGCTTCATCCCCAAAGAGTACTGACCGGCTTTCTTCTCAGCAGCGTTCGTGAGGCCCACACGTTCCAGGGCGCTGTCCGCACGGCTTTTACGTGTCGCAACGTCAGAGTGGCGGTCTGCAGAATCCATCCGCAGAAGGTTCGCTCGCCCCGACAGGTACGGGTAAAAAGCGGGCCCCTCCACGAGGGCACCCACTCGAGGGAGAGCGATCTCTCTCTCCTTCGGAATCTGATACCCCAACAGGGTTATTTCCCCGGCGGTCGCCTCCGCCAGCCCCAGAAGCATTCGGATTGTCGTGGTTTTGCCACAACCATTGGGGCCCAGAAAACCAAATACGGAACCGCGTGGAACCTGCAGCGACAACTCGGAGACGGCATCGTGACCAGCGAAGGTTTTCGTCAGGTCCCGTGTCTCAATCGCCCAGGGAGACCCGGTGGGCATTTAGCCCGCCGCGATTTCCACCAGGTGATCGAGTGTCACCGCTCCGGCGTAGACCTTACCCGCGTCGGTGAGGAGGATGTTCACTAGCGGAGTGGAGAACACTGTTCCGCCCTCCACAGCAATCATGAGGTCTGCAAAAAGCTCAGTCGAGAGAAGTTCACGGGGGAAATCAACGGGAAGAGACTCCATCACGGTGACGCTCTCCCACGCCTCACCGATGACGGTGGTGGCGGGAACATCTTCGGTGTCGCTCAGGAGCGCCAGGTCAGCCTTCAGGGCCTCAAAGTTGGCCTCGGTTGGCTCTGCGCCTTCATACTTCTGCGCAATAGCAATCAGGGGTTCCGGGGTTTCCCACACTTCGACCGTGGTTCCTGGTGGAGGGGTGAAGCTAAAGAGCGCAGCATCGGGGATCTCGAACTGAATGGATTCGAAACCGACGTGAAGTGCGACCTCAGCACGAGTGCGGGAGAACACCTTCACATCGAGTGCCATCCCGGTTTCCGAGTCAATGGATACTTCGATGGAATCAATCATCGAAACCTCAGACTGAGGTTCCACCACGAGCTGGTAGGCGGTTCGCCCTGCCGCGCGGTGGTCTTGCCCCACGCTGAGGGTGCTGGTGGAGCCCACTTCTGCAAGAAGGGAATCAACAAGCTCTTCGGGGCTGGCAAGGCCCTGGCGCCATTCGAGCAGGGAAGACTCGAGTGAGGACACCGACTGTGGGTCAAAGGTGCCGGTGACGGCGAGGGCTTTGCCCGCGTCGTAGGTCCAAAATTCGCTCTGCGTGACAAGGAGGTCCCGCTGACTCATCTGGTCCATAATTTGGACGCGAAGCCCAAGCTCAGAAGCGTAAACCCGCATGGTGTGGGTTCCCGCGGCTAATTCGACCAGCTGAGTGAAACTGTTTTGCTCAATGAGTTGGGGAACGAAGTCTTCAAAACCTTCCGGCATTTTCTCCGCCATGTCATCAACGGCGTCTTGAGACATCATGGACGACAGCTCCATCACCGGAAGACCGAGATCAGAAGTCTTGATGACAGTTCCAGAAAAACCGGTCACATCCCCCTCCATCAGCATCAGAAGCTCTGCGGGGGTGACATCCGGCAGATCAACAGCAGCTGCGGGCAGTGCCATCACGAGCGAACCGCCAGCGACAAGGGCGGGTGCGACAATCGCGGCGGTCCATTTTCTTGAAAACTTCACGAACAATCTCCCTCGGTTTGAATACTCCCACCCTAGGCAGTTTTCCTCAAAATTTGCTGGATGTTCCGCGCAGAAAGGCCCCGCACAACTCCCGGAAAAAAAGGCATTTCTTGCGCTCATTAGAGTGGGCCTATGAAACTTCTTCGTGTGGTGGCTCGTGTGGCCTTAGGTGCAGCCCTCATTGGTGCGGGGATTTCCCACCTCACGACTTCACGGCAAGAATTTCAGGCCCAAGTGCCCTCCTGGCTCCCCCTCGATGCCGACTTTGTTGTGCTGGCCTCTGGCGTTGTCGAAATTGCATTGGGTTTCTTATTGTTGTCCTGGGGGCGCCTGGCCGCTGCCGCCGGACTTACCACAGCGCTGTTCTTTATCGCCATTTTTCCAGGAAACATCAACCAATACTTGGAGGGCATTGATGCGTTTGGGCTCGATACAGACACAGCCCGCTTCGTCCGTCTTTTTTTCCAACCCCTGTTGGTCGTGTGGGCGTTATGGTCAAGCTCTGCCCTCGCACTTGTTCGAGATCTGCGAGCCCGCCGATCGCAACGCACGACAGACCAGTAATCTCGCAGCTCACAGGGCTGTGGCTCTTTTTGACACCACGCACCGTGGAATCAGGAGCTAGTGGAGAGACCTCTCACCACGGGTTGCCCGCGGCTCGCTCGACGCAGGACCCTAGGACTGGAGACATGGCGCCGACAAAGGCTCTTGCAACAGTGAAGCCATTCGGTGCGCAGCGCATCTGCCCATCGATTCACCAGCGTTCGAAGGACTCAAGGGCAGACACATTCAGTCCGGGCATTAACGCACGCTCTAGGGGTGGGTCTTGTGTGACACACGAACAGAAATTGACGACAATTTTTGCCGTGAGTGCAGATTGCGAGGGGAATTCCTGTTGACCGCCAGGAAATGAGGGTCTAACCCTGGTCAGCGCCCTTCAGACCGTTCTCTAGGGATGGTGAGACCTCGGGAATCTCCGAGACGACTGCGCCTCCAAGGGTGGTCGACTCATCGGTAGCAATTCGGTCAACGGAGTCTCCCAGAATCTGCCGGATACGTTGAATCCCCAGAAGTGAACCATTCACATCGGAGAAAATCGTGTTGACCGTGCCGAGGGCTTCCTCCAGGTAGTGCCGCGATGTTGCCGAAGAATTCGCCGCCTTTTCCCGAGCCATAACCCTGGCCTGGTGCAGAATCTCTTCTGCTTGTTTCTCCATGTCGAGTGACCGGCGCTCGGAAGAGCGGGCATATTCATCCGCCTCCCGGTATACGCGCATCGCGTAAGCATCTGCCTGCTCTCGAATATCAGTTTCTGCTCGCTCCAGCTCAAGTTTTTTTAGGCGCAGGTCGTTCTCAACCTCTTTGGTTTTCCTGACAGCTTCCTCTTGTAGCGCGATGACATCCAAGCGGATAGATTCTGCACGTGTGATTGCTTCGGCCACAATAACCCCGGCATCCTCGCGGGCTTTACCGATGAGCTCCTCAACCGAAGCCCTCAGAGCCCCCCGCTCGCCGTTCACTTCGTCCCTCAGGCTTTCCATGTCGGACCGAATTTTTTGCTCGTGCTCTTGGGCCTTGCGGAGAATCTCATTAGACTCCTCGACAGCAGCCTCTCGGGTACGAACGGCTTCGCTCCGGGAATGGTTCAGAACAACGGCTGCTTCCGCGCTCGCTTGCTCAACCTGTTTGATGACGCTCAATCGAAGTTCGGTGTTGGTGTTATGTGATTGAGTGAGGGCAGCAGCGAGTTCGGCAATTTCAGCGCGCAACTCGATTACTTTTGCATCAACCTCAGCGGGTTCGTAGCCGCGGAGAACCTTGGAAAAGCCGGATTCCATAGGGTGAACGCTAGCCCATGAAAAGGAATTTTCCAACCCCCAAATGGGGCAAATTCTGAGAGAGCGTTTTTGTTACTGCCGACAAGACAAGAGAGGAGAGCATCAATGCTAGAAGAATGGCGAAAGCCGCATAGAGCCCGGTGACCGCACCCATAATCGCCGACACAATCAAGTAATTCGACCGGAGAGTTTCTCCAACCTCAACGGCGTGAGATATTCCACCCGCTCCCACAAACATTCCGGCACTAGATGTTGCCTAAATCATTGGGAACAGGTACTTCTTGGCAAACTGGCCAACCGCTGTCCCCTCCGACAGGAACCGTGCGATTTTTTTATTGCGTTGATGTCACCGGGTTCTCTTGTTCCCCTCGAAGGTGCCGCTGCGGCTGCAAGGCTAAAGGCCATCTTTCCCGGCAACATCAACCAGTACCTCGAAGGAATCAACGCTTTTGGACTCGATTCCGACCAGGCGCGACTGGTCCGACTCTTTTTTCAACCACTTCTGGTGGTGTGGGCGCTCTGGTCCGCTTCGACCGTGAGTTACCTGAAAAACCTGCGGGCACGAAAGCGACAGAGTTCTGAGGCAGACACCGTTTAGCACCGCAGATGACGGAAACCTGGACGTCACCGCGAGGAGTTGTGAGAGCCTAGGAGAAAGCTAAGGAGCCCTCATGCGGAGCGAAGAGTTCACATTCCATGGTTCGTCCGGACCCCTGTCTGGCCGACTGATGTTGCCCGATCGCCCCGTAACACACAGTGCACTCTTTGCCCACTGCTTCACCTGTTCCCAGGACATCCCCGCGGCAAAACGCATTACGAGTGCGCTGGCAGCCCGTGGTTTAGCGGTGCTCAGCTTTGATTTCACGGGCCTTGGGCACTCTGAGGGCGAATTTGAGAACACTAACTTCAGCTCAAACGTCGAGGATCTGTTGCACGCCGCGGCGGCACTGGAGCAACGCGTTGCCCCGCCCAGTCTGCTGGTCGGACATTCTCTGGGTGGCGCGGCCGTTATTGCGGCCGGGGCACAGTTAGATTCCGTCACCGCGGTCGCCACCATTGGTGCGCCGTTTGACCCGGGGCATGTGGAAAAG
>FUWD013022973.1_pt1 | contig 14582 bp, 15 predicted proteins | sample 1063281 | NCBI WGS metagenome assembly FUWD01 (sample SAMEA79048168, study PRJEB19326) | metagenome | biome: marine | reverse complement strand
ATGAGTACTCAGGAACATTGGGTTATCAAATTTATGGCGTCCCGTTGGTTGTGCCATTTGCTTGGGTAATGTTGGCGCACCCACTACTTATTGCGGCGAGAAAAGTAACAAAAAATTGGGTTTTTTATATGGTGGAGTTGGGATGATGGCCTGGGATTTGTTTTTAGATCCTCAAATGGTTGCCGAAGAGAGATGGACTTGGGAATTTTCTGGCTCACATGTTCCGCTTCAGCCTGAAATTCCATTATCAAATGCTTTTGGGTGGCTGTTGACTGGAATGGGACTGATGGCAATATTAAATGCCGTACTTAGAATAGATCGACGAAAAGTAACAACATCATCTGCTGTTCCTGATTTCTTTTTAATTTGGACCTGGTTTTCTGGCATAGTTGGAAATCTATTTTTCTTTGATAGAAGTGGTGTTGCACTCTCTGGCGGCATAGTATTTGGGTTAGTTATGATTCCTTACTTATTTTCTAGGCGATTTGGTCCGCCAACAAATATTTAATGGAGATTTTACTCCTACTAAATAGCTTGGCACTGGCTTTAGTAATAATCAATAGCTTTACAATCCGGGTCATAAAAAATCAGAAAAATACAATTAATCACTCTGTTTCAATTTTAATTCCAATGCGAAATGAGCAGACAAATGTTCAAGGTTGCTTGTCATCAGTTATTGAGCAAAAAGGTTTAGCAAATTTTGAGGTGATTGCATTAGATGACAACTCTGAAGATGCAACAAAATCTTTGATAACAGCTTTTGCCTCTGTAAAGACCATTACGGGCAGTAACCCACCAGATAAATGGCTGGGAAAGTTGTGGGCTTGCCAGCAGCTAGTAGAGGCTAGCACTGGGGATTATTTGGTTTTTCTAGATGCTGATGTTCGGCTGAGTGAAAATGCAGTTGCAAGCGCGATTGCACAAATGGGTGATTGGGATTTCTGCTCGCCCTATCCTCGGCAGATAGTGAACGGCTTCATTCAAAGGATCTTTCAACCATTACTGCAATGGTCATGGCTAGTATCGGTGCCCTTACTGATAAGTCAAAAGTTTTCAATTAAATCTATGGCTATTGCCAATGGACAATTTTTAATAATAAAACGAGATGCATATTTAAGATCTGGTGGTCATGCATCGGTGAAATCAGAAGTTTTAGATGATTTGATGTTAGCCAAAAGGCTATTGGGAGCAGGATTTAAGGGTGGAGTAACTGAAGCAAGTGCTATTGCAAGTTGTCATATGTACAGCACCGGTAAGGAATTAATTAAGGGATATCAAAAATCTTTGTGGAAGGCTTTTGGCTCTATTCCTGGAACTTTAATTGCAATCTTCTTGTTATTTGTCACCGGTGTGCTGCCGTTTTTAGCTGCTGTAACGGGCTCACCTTTTGGATTAATCGCCTTTGGATTAATAGTGCTTAGTAGGATAACTGCCGCCCTTCGCACAGGTGGATTACCAAATACCGCACTCCTTCACCCAGTTGCTATTACCTTTCTAATTGGCTTAATTATTTACTCTTGGTTTGGGAAAGTGACCAAGACATTAACTTGGCGGCAGAGACTGGTTGCTTAAATGGCAAAGATTTCAATAATTGGCGCCGGGATAGGTGGCATGAGCGCTGCCGCTCGTCTTGCTAAAAATGGGCACGATATAACAATATTTGAAAATAGTGATCGCTCCGGTGGTAAGTGCAGGACAGAGTGGTTTGGTGATTATGCCTTTGATACCGGACCTTCACTCTTAACGCTGCCAGCTGTTTACCGAGATCTTTTCTTGAAAACTGGAAAGCGATTAGAACACATACTGGAGTTGACCCCGGTGGATCCAGCCTTTAATTATCACTTTGCTGATGGTAAATCTGTGCTCTTTCCCAACTTATCCAATCCCAAGACATACGAGGTGATTGAAAATTCCTTTGGAAAAGAGGCAAGTATCGGCTGGGAAAAAATTATTAACCGTGCAGAGCGAATGTGGGAAGTTTCTAGAGAACCATTTGTTGAATCAGAGTTAACCTCGATCTGGCCATTGCTGAAAAACAAAAATTTGATCAAACAAATTTCAGAGATTGCCCCATTTACCTCATTGCGAAAACTTGGAAGTAAATTTCATTTAGATCCACATCTACAAATGATTATTGATAGATATGCCACCTACACCGGTAGTGATCCAAGAACGGCTCCTGCAGTGTTGCTTACAATTGCATTTGTAGAAAGCACATTTGGGGCCTGGCATATTAAAGGTGGAATTGGCCAACTCTCCGTTGCACTTGAACAACGATGTAGAGACCTAGGTGTGAAATTTGAATTTAACACTCAAGTTGAAAAAATTATGACGGCAAGCAACAAGGTCACTGGGATTAGAACCTCCACTGGAAAAACTGTTAACTCAGATTTAGTGGTTGCAAATGCCGATACTGAGTACGTTTATAACAAATTGTTAGACAAGTCTGTATCGGCTGCGCGCAGTGAGCGACGCAAACTAAGAGTGGCGACTAAGTCTCTGGCTGGATTTTCCCTACTTTTAGGATTAGACAATTCAAAGGGCAGCCCAGTGCATATCAATCACCACAATGTTTACTTTCCTAAAGATTACGATGCAGAGTTTGATGAGATATTCAACAAAAAGGTTCCCGTAACAGACCCAACTATCTACATTTGTGCACCAAAAGATGGCTCTATGGTCTCAGCACCAAATAAAGAATCTTGGTTTGTGCTAGTTAACGCACCTCGCCATGACCTGGAAAACGGATGGAATTGGGAGAACGGAGCAGCTGCTTACGCCCAATCAATTATCAATAAGCTCGATAAGTTGGGACTAAATGTTTCAAATCGCCTAGAGCTTATGAAGTACCGAACTCCTGCCGATTTAGAGAATTATGCAATGGCGCCAGGTGGTTCGATATATGGAACCTCAAGTAATAATGCAGTTTCTGCATTTCTACGTAGTAAAAATCGATCAAAAGTTAAAGGGCTATTTTGTGTTGGGGGCTCTACGCATCCTGGGGGTGGGCTACCGTTGGTGGGAATTAGTGCAGAAATAGTTTCTAACGCTATTGGAAAAGCTTAACTCAATTTCCTATACGCAAACCTGCTAACCATGAAAAAGCTAATACACTGCAGAATTAACCAAATGAAAGTTATTTCATTAAGCATCTCGATACCAAATTGAAATGCAATCAATAATACGAATATGAATGAGGCTCGTACTGGACGCTCAGCAGGGGTAACAACTCCCACTTCATTAACTCCTAGTCCACCAGCACGGGCTCGCAAATACTCCTGAACCGAGGCGATAAGAAGTACTGCAATCAGCAAATTCATACCCACACCAATTTTGTATAACGCCAGAACCCAAAAGAGCTCGGTAATTCGGTCTGCCAGGGAATCTAGTAATGCTCCCCATTTAGAACTCTTGCCGGTAAGGATCGCCAGGCTGCCATCAATTCCATCACATATAAGTGATATGACTAAAAGTATTGGTGCCCAAATAGTTTGCGCGTATAGATAAAGAATGATTCCAAAAAAAAGTCCCGAAATTGTTAAAGCATTTGGAGTGACACCAATTCTAGAGAGCGGTTTTGAGATTAAATAAGATATGTTTAACCAAGCCTTCACAACTCCACTCACCTGAGCATCACCATGCAATTTGCTCCATGCTGTTAGGAATTCTGATTTATTCATCTCTTCACCAGGCTCAAATTTCTTGCAATTTTGATTGTTGAATCTGCAGAATTCATAGTATAAAAATGGATACCTGGAACATTCATTTCAAGTAACTTACTACCCATCTCGGTAGCAATATCTATACCAATCTCTCTCACTACGTTTAAATCCTCAGAGTGATCTTTAAATCTCGTTAGAATCTGTTCCGGTATCTGCATTCCACTGAGCTCGACCATCCGATTCAGCTGCTTGAGATTTGTAATGGGAAGTATTCCAGCGATAATTGGTAATTTAGAACCTCGTTTACGAAGTCTTTCGACTAGTTGCTGCCATTTGTTAACATCAAAGAAGAACTGAGTTGTGGCAAAAGAAGCTCCCAACTCCTCCTTGCGCAGCAGAACCTCAATATCTTTATCCAGATCAAAATTTGAGGAAGGGTGTCCATCAGGAAAAGCTGCAACGCCCACCTTTAAGCCTTTCGATTCAATTGCTAATTCAACCAACTGATCCGCGTGATCAAACCCTCCTGGTATAGATTGCCAATTAGATCTCGGTCCACCTGGCGGGTCTCCGCGCAAAGCTAAGATACTTTCTATTCCAGCTTTTTTATACTGGTCTAAAACTTTACTCAATTCGCTTTTAGTTGATCCAACACATGTTAGATGCGCAACTGTTGGAATTGAAGTTCTTGCGGTAATTTCAGTTGTAACTCGAATAGTTCGATCCCTGGTAGATCCGCCAGCGCCATAGGTCACCGAAACAAAATCTGGCTTCAAAGGCGCAAGTTGTGCCAAGACCTGCCAGAGTCGCTCCTCGCCACTTATATCTTTGGGAGGGAAAAACTCAACCGACAAAGTGGGGGCGCTCTGATCATTGCTCACAGCAGGCAGGGTACCGTTGCACCGTGAGTTTTGCTGTGACCAACGATATTAAATCGATGCGCTCTGCCATAAATCAAGCGTTAAATGAGTTCATCCAACAAGAGAATAAATACCTGGCAGGAATTGGTCCAGAGCTCAATCCAATCGCAGAGGCTGTGGAAAAATTCTTGTTAGATAGCGGCAAAAGATTACGCCCACTTTTTGCCTACGTTGGACTCTTAGGAGCGGGCATCCAACCAAATAAATCTATGTTAAGAGCGATAGCAAGTCTTGAGTTAGTTCATGTTTGTGCACTTATTCATGATGATGTAATGGATGGCTCTGATACTAGAAGAGGTGCACCAAGTATTCACAAGGCATTTCAGAGCATGCATGAAAAGAATAAACTTGAAGGATCACCAGAAAAATTTGGGGTGGCATCTGCAATTTTAATTGGCGATCTAGCACTGATTTGGTCTGCGCAAATGCTTCACACCTCGGGCCTAATGACCGAAGAATTAATCTCGGTACTGCCCGTTTATGATGAAATGCGAGTCGAACTTATGGCTGGTCAGTATCTAGATGTTTACGAACAGTCACTTGGAACTCAAAGTATTGAGAGATCTCTAAAGGTTGCTAGGTTCAAATCAGGAAAGTACACAATCCAACGACCATTGCACTTTGGGGCAGCTTTAGGAAAGGCTGATGCAGAGATAATTTCCGCTTACACAAATTTTGGAATTCCGCTTGGTGAAGCTTTTCAGTTGCGCGATGATTTGCTCGGCGTTTTTGGTGACTCATCCGAAACTGGTAAACCTAGCGGTGATGACCTGCGCGAAGGAAAGCGCACCGTATTGATGGCGGTTGCCATGGATAAATCCACTAAAACGCAATTAGATGAGATTAAAAAATTGTTTGGAGACGCAAATCTCACCTCTGCGCAAGTTCAGATGCTGCAGGAAGTAATTATTGAGACAGGTGCTGTTTCTCACATCGAATCTATGATTGAAGAGTTCACATCTACTTCACTCTCAGCCTTAAATCATGATGGAATTACCCCAATTGGTAAGCAACTATTAGCCGAGTTAGCAATACTTGCTACGAGTAGAAAGATTTAATTGTGCCAGCAAAGGTAAAAGGACCAACCGATAATGTCGTAATTGTCGGTGCAGGACTTGCTGGGCTCAGTGCTGCGCTGAGGTTGGCTGGTGCTGGTCGAAAAGTAACTGTTGTTGAACGCGAGTCTGTCCCAGGTGGCAGAAACGGTTTACTGAGTAAAGCCGGGTACTCATTTGATACTGGCCCATCTGTATTGACCATGCCAGATTTAATTGCTGATGCGCTTGCCTGTGTTGGTGAGGATATAAAAGATTGGTTGGATTTAATCCCACTTAAGCCGCTCTATCGTGCATTTTATGACGATGGATCTCAACTTGATGTTCATTCTGACACAAATCAGATGCAGGCAGAGATTGCCAAAACAATTAGTCCAGCCGAGGCGATTGGCTACGGTAAGTATGTAGATTTTGTTACTAAGTTATATAAATATGAAATGAATGATTTTATTGATAGAAATATTGATTCACCCTTAAATTTATTGACACCAAATCTAGCCAGACTGGTTGCTTTAGGAGGCTTTCGTAAGCTATCCCCCAAGGTAAATCAATTTCTAAAGGATCCTAGAACGCAAAAGGTTTACTCATTTCAGGCCATGTACGCGGGTGTCAGCCCCCAACAAGCATTAGCGATTTATGCCGTAATTGCATATATGGATTCAGTAAATGGCGTTTTCTTTCCTAAGGGTGGAATGCATGCTGTTCCTAGAGCTATGGCTGCAGCAGCAGAAAAACATGGAGTGACCTTTAAATATAACTCTACAGTTACCAAAATTGAAAAAAGTAATGGCAGAGCAACCGCAGTCATTACTGAATCAGGTGAGCGAATAACTTGCGACGTGGTTGTTTTAAACCCAGATTTGCCAGTTGCTTGGCGCGATTTATTAGGTGGTCAACCAAGATCCGTAAGACGACTTAAATATTCACCCTCTTGCGCCACATTGCTGATTGGATCAAATAAGAAATATGACCATCTTGCCCATCACAATATTCATTTTGGTAAATCTTGGGCAGGTGTATTTGATGAATTGATCAACAAAAAACTTTAATGAGTGACCCGAGTATTTTAGTGACGCTACCTTCCAAAGATGACCCAACGCTTGCACCTGCCGGCAAATCCTCATACTACGTTTTGTTTCCAACCCCGAACCTAACTGCCGATATAGATTGGAACAAAATAGGTCCTAGGTATCGGGATGAAATGATTAAAGCTTTAGAGGATCGCGGTTACACCGGATTTGCAAGTGGAATCGAAGTTGAACACCTAACCACGCCATTAGATTGGCAAAAACAAGGAATGGAGGCAGGCGCTCCTTTTGCAAGTGCACACACCTTTTTTCAAACTGGGCCGTTTAGGCCAAAAAATCTTGCCAAGGGTTATGAGAACATAGTTTTTGCTGGCTCTGGCACTCAACCTGGAGTAGGTGTACCAATGGTATTAATCTCTGGCAGATTGGCCGCAGAAAGAATTGTTGGACCAGTAAAATAGAAATGAATGAACTAACCGCAGCTGGGATAGTTGATCCAAAATTGCGCGCTTCATATCAAGCATGTAAAAAACTTAACTCAAAACATGGCAAGACTTATTATCTGGCCACACTCCTATTACCACCAGCCAAGCGACCACATGTACACGCTTTATATGGCTTTGCCCGCTACGCAGATGAAATCGTAGATGATTTGGCATCAAATCTAACTGTGAATGAAAAAGCACTAGCCCTGAAAAAATGGAGTTATCAAGTGCTATTAGATATGAAATCTGGTAGAAGTAATGATCCAATTGCGGCAGCTGTTGTTGACACTGCAATTAAGTTCAAAATACCCATTGCCTATTTTGAATCATTCTTGCATTCAATGCGTATGGATTTAACAGTGACGCAATATCAAAGTTATGAGGATCTTCATGAATATGTCTACGGTTCAGCGGCAGTAATTGGTCTACAGATGGTTGCAGTTCTGGGCACAACATCCACTGAAGCAGTAGTTTTGGCAAACGAGGCAGCAGAAAAATTAGGAATTGCCTTTCAATTGGCTAACTTTATTCGAGATGTGGGTGAAGATTTGGATCGTGGACGGGTGTATCTACCGATGAATGAACTTGAAGCCCATGGTGTTAGCCGCCAAATGTTAGAAGCAAGAGTCCTAACACTTGAGATAAAAAATGCCCTTAAAGAGCAGATTCAAAGAGTAAAAAGATTGCAAAAAGAATCTGTGCCTGGAATAGAACTACTAACTCCTGGCGCTCGAGAGTGTATCCAAGCTGCTAGCGAGCTCAGCACTGTGGAATTGTTGATGAGGTTGAAAAAATTGATTATCAAGTATTTACTAAACGCGCCAAGACCTCAACATGGCGAAGATTTAGGGTTGCCTTACCGGCTTATCTGCGGGCAACGGTTGCTCGGTAACTAATTTTTTGCACACCTGCCCTGCCCCAATAAACCCATAAACTCATTACGCTTAGTACTAATGCAAATCCAAACAAAAGATCCTCAGCAGGTGCTGAGGCTATTCGAATACCCAATATTGCATCTGGGCTGTACATAACAATATTTCTTGAGGTAAGCCACCAATTAGTCAAAAGTTGAAATGGCAAAATAATTGAATAGCTGGTCCAAAATACTTTTTTGTTGTCAATCTGCTTTTAATCATAAAGTGATCAAAAATAATTGCGAATAAGAATGCAACTACTGCAATATCGGTATAAACCACTATTCATCACCAACTGTCCAGTGCTTTTTCACAGTTCGCACTGCTTGAATTGTCATCAAAGCTGCGAGCGGTACCACGATGAAAAAAAGGAACTCTTCAAATGGGATCTCAAATGGACCAATAATTCCAAGTATCTGTGATTTATCAAAATACCAATGGCCTTGAGAGATTGCATAGGCATCCCATGCTAAAAAAAGTATTGCTACTGGAAAAATACTTAGGAAGGTCCGCTGGATGCGACGCAAAACACCAGTTTTTAAATACAGCTCCAACCAAAAGGATCCGAATACTGTGAACAAGATCATCGCCAAATAGCCAAACTTCATCACGTGGCAACTATAGACAATTTTTTAGTGCGCTAAGATATTAAACACGGGAGCTAAGAAATTTAGCTGAGAGGGTCTGACACTCAGGCCGACCGGTAGACCAGTTCGGTAATGCGAATTGGAAAGGATACCCACATGTCGCTTTTAGAAATATTTGCTTTCCTAACCTCACTTGCTGGTGTAAGCCTGGGCGTATTAGGACCTCGAATCACCTGGATTTTTTGGAATCTTGGAAGTTTGCTTTATGCAGCTTTATTTTTTCAATCCTCATACTATGCAAGTGCTGCACTTCAATTCGTATTTATTGCTGGTGGAGTTTGGGGATGGTTTGGTTGGGGGCCTAAGGGTGCAAAACCTAGAAAATCTACAGATCGGGAAAGAATTTTTCTGGTTACAAGTCTGATCGTATTTTCAATCACTTTGTGGCCTTTTCTGTTATATATCGGTGCAACCTCATCGGCTATCGAGTCTTTTGGTTTTGTTGGTAGCGTTATAGCCCAGTTGTTAATGGTTTGGCAGCGCTTTGAAGCATGGCCAATTTGGTTCATAGTAGATCTTGCATATACCTACCAATACTTTTCAGGCGGACTTTATTTAACCGCATTTTTATATTTAATTTTCACGGGAATTGCTGTGTGGGGATGGGTTCGTTGGCGCAGGGAAGCAGAAAAAACAATTAATGATTGAATATCCTGACTTGTTGGAGGAAATTAACAAGATTGATCCAACCCAACCTATTTGCTTGGCAATTGACGGAGTTGCAGGTTCAGGTAAGACAATTCTTGCATCAAAATTATGTGATGATCTCAAAAATTGTCAGGTTGTGCATATGGATGATCTATATGAGGGTTGGAATGACCCTATATCGCAAAGACTCACCACCAGAGTTATCAGAGAGTTACTAGCGCCATTCTCTGAGCAAATATCGGTGAGATATCAAAAATTTAATTGGGCATTAAATAAATTTGATAAATTCATTAATCTAGGAGTTCCAAATAGATTGATACTTGAAGGAGTAGGAGCTGGCCAAAGGGAGTTTCGAAAGTATTTTTCTAAAATTGTATGGGTTGAATATGACCCTCAGCAAGGTTTTGATCGTGTGATTGCGCGAGATGGTCAAGGCATAAAAGAAGAAATGAAAAATTTCTTAATAGACCAGAATAAACATTTTAATGCTGAATTAACCAAGAATGCTGCGGATTACATCATTTCTGGTGCGCCCTAAACTCTAATTTGAGGGCCCTTCCCTTAAACTTTAACTGTGTCTGATTTAACGGGTGAGCTGATAGATAATCGCTACCTCCTTCAGCGAAAATTAGCCTCCGGTGGTATGGCAACAATTTATGCTGGCATTGATACCCGTTTAGATCGTCCAGTAGCGGTAAAAATCATGCACCCTCATCTAGCGAATGATGAAGCCTTTGTATCAAGATTTATTAAAGAAGCAAAAGCTACTGCAGCCTTATCTCATCCCAATATAGTTTCAATTCAAGATCAGGGATGGAATCAAGGCGGCCCACCTGCAGTATTTCTAGTAATGGAGTTAGTAGAAGGCACAACACTTCGTGACTATTTAAATGAAAATTCTGGGCTTTCAATTGATCAGACATTACAAATAATAATTCCAGTGCTATCCGCCTTATCTGCCGCCCACAGAATTGGCATAATTCATCGGGATATCAAGCCAGAAAATATCTTGATATCAAAGGATGGGCGAATCAAGGTGGCAGATTTTGGATTAGCAAGAAATACAGCGGTGAATCAAACCATGACTGCTGAGTCGAGTGTAGTTCTAGGCAGTGTCTCCTATCTTTCACCCGAACAGGTTCAGCGCGGAGTCGCAGATGCTAGAAGTGATGTTTATGCAATCGGTATTGTTTTATTTGAAATGCTCACTGGATCAAAGCCATATGAGGGTGAAACCCCAATACAAATTGCCTACCGACATGTGAATGATCGTATTCCCAATATTCAAAGTATTAAGCCAAGTACTCCCGCAGCAATAGCTGAACTCATCTTTGCAGCCACTGCGCCAAATCCGGACCATCGGCCAAAAGATGCTGAAGATTTACTCAATAAGATTCGTGAAATTCAGATACAAATTGATCCAAAGCGTAGACAAATGAGTTTAGAGCTTGACCTGCCTCCTGTTGTTACAAAAAGTGGTAAGCGCGGAAAAGTGTCAGTAGCCTCAGCTTTTGGTGGCTTTAAGGAAAAGACATCTCAATTAATCTCATCTAAACCAATCAATGTAAGCAAAGCTGAGGACTCGGTGGGCACTAAAAGGCGAAAAGTATCAAGAAGAGTCAAACGCAATCGAATTATTGCTTTGCTGTTGCTAGCTAGTTTGATTTTTGGTGGCTATCAATTAATCGGAGTGGGAAAAATTGCAGTTCCTTCACTTGCCGGATTGACACAATCTGAGGCCAAATCAACCCTGGCTGAGATTGGTCTTGCATCCGAAATTACAGATGAAGTCTTTGATGAAGACATACCTAAGGGCAAAGTAATATCTTCCAAACCAGCTGGGGGTGGCAAGGTTTCACCCGATGGTGTTGTTGGACTTGTGATATCTAAAGGTCAGGAGCGAATACAAATTCCAGATCTTAAAGGGGCAACCCCTGACGTCGCTTCCCAACAACTAGCAGCACTGGGCTTAACAGTCGGCGACATAAATGAAAGCTTTGACATGAAAGTTGCATCTGGCTTTGTGATATTGAGTGATCCTAAGAGTGGCGCTGAAGTTAAGCGCAGTTCAATTGTAAATTTGATAGTCAGCAAAGGAATTGAGCAAATATCACTAGTTTCATTTGTGGGCAAGGGCAGTGATGAGGCACTTTCAGAACTCACAAATAAAGGATTTGATGTGGATGCTACTTATAAGTTCAGCGATAATGTTTTCAAAGGGCTGGTGATTTCGCAAACACCCGATAAATCTGAATCGATTAGTATGGGAAGTAAGATCGAGCTAATTATCTCAAAGGGGCCAGAGTTTGTATTTGTGCCTAATGTTTTGGGGAAGAGCAAAAATGATGCGTCGGTTGATTTAGAGAATCTGGGATTAAAAGTAAGTATAAAAGGTAGCGGTAAGGTAAATAATATCTCACCTGCTATTGGCACAAAAGTGAAACAAGGCACCACAATCACCCTCACTTTGCGATAGAAGTTTCTCACCAATTCTCAGGTAGGCTCGCCAAATGGCAATTGCAAAAAATTATCCAAGAATTGGGGCACATGTTCCAACCTCTGGCGGTATGGCTACCCGTTCAATCGAATATGCGCTAACCATAAAAGCCGAAGTAATTCAGGTATTTGCATCTAGTCCACGCACCTGGGCAACCTCAACACCAAACCCTGCAATGGATGAAGCATTTAAAGCCAAAACAAATGAACACGATATTGAAAGTTATGTTCATGCATCATTTTTAATTAATTTAGGCTCCCCTACGCTCTCAACATATGAAAATTCCTTGTCAGCTACTGCATACTCTTTGAAGCGAGGACGAGAGATCGGTGCAAAGGGCGTAGTAATTCATACTGGATCTGCAGTTGATGAGTCACATGTTGAAAAGGCTTGGAAGCAAATTCATGAAGGTGTCATGCCAATCCTTAATAACCTAAAAGCGGATGATCCATGGTTGCTTTTGGAACCAACAGCAGGCCAAGGAAAATCACTTGTGAAAAAACTTGATGACTTAACTAAATATTTTGAGGCACTTGAATGGCATCCCAAGGTTGGCGTGTGCTTAGACACCTGCCATGTATTTGCTGCCGGCCATGACATAAAGAAGCCTGGTGGAATGAAGGAGACCATGGATTTATTGGTTGAGATTGCTGGATCAGAACGAATTCAATTAATCCACGCCAATGACTCGATGGATATCTGTGGAAACCTCAAAGACCGCCACCAGAATATTGGTAAAGGTGAAATTGGTAGCAAGCCATTCATAGAGCTATTAGCTCACCCAGCGGTGGCTAATGCGCCATTGATTCTTGAAACTCCTGGAGCCGAGCCAGAACACGGAAGTGAAGTTGCATTACTAAAAAAGATGCGGAATAAGTAATTGAAGACTAAAGCATTTCTATACGCCGGCTTACTGGCAACAACTGCTGTTTGGGGTGGATCTTTTGTGGTAATGAAAGATTCCCTTGAACGCCAAGATGTCTACTCATTTTTAGCATCTAGATTTATCTTAGCCGCACTCTTCATGTTCCTTTATCGCCCAAATTCTTTAAGAGGATTAGACCGTAAATTCATATTGCGGGCTTCTGTAGCTGGATTGCTTCTGGGAAGTGGGTTTATATTTCAGACTTTTGGTCTAACTAAAGCAACCGTTTCAAACACCGGCTTCATTACGGGTTTATACCTTGTGTTCACGCCTTTGATTGCATGGATCATACTTAAAAAACATGTGGTAAAAATCCAATGGCTTGCTGTCGCTGTAGCCACCATTGGACTGTATCTAATTGCATATAACGGAATATCAGTTGGACTCGGTGAGATTTTAGTTCTAATTTCAGCAATACTCTTTGCAGCTCAAATCGTGGCTCTAAGCGAATGGAGTGATGGAAAAAATGCTTACGCACTCACTTTAATTCAAATACTTGTCTCTTCCGTTATTTTCTTGCTCTTAACAATTAAGGATGGCTACCAACTTCCACCAGATGGGTCAGTCTGGTCAGCTGTATTTTTCACAGCTTTTTTTGCAACCTTCCTAGGATTTTTGATACAAGTAAAAGCGCAATCGATGATGAGCGCGACAGCTGCTGGCGTACTTCTCGCCATGGAGGTGCCATTTGCTTTAGTTTTTGGTCTTTACTTTGACAATGACCCACTAACATTAAGAATTATCTCTGGTGGAACTCTAGTAATGGCTGCCATGGCAATGGTAATTTGGTCGGATACTAGAAAGATAAATCTTGGAGAATCAAAATGACCAGTTCTAGAACAGTCGATCTGAGGTCAGATACTGTCACAAAGCCATCAGCGGGTATGAGAGAAATGATGTCAGCAGCCGAGGTTGGTGATGATGTTTATGGTGAGGACCCAACAGTAAATTCTTTGGAAAATCGTGTCGCCAAACTCTTTGGCAAAGAGGCAGCTTTATTTTGTCCAACTGGTTCTATGGCTAACCAATTATCAATTCGGATACTAGTAGCACCTGGGGAAGAATTAATCACTGAAACAAACTCACATATTGTTAGGGCAGAACTAGGAGCAGGTGCCGTATTTAGTGGAATTACTACTCGAACTTGGTTGGCCGATAGAGGATTATTAAATGCTGATGAACCACTCAATATTGCGAAGCCGGACTCAGGACCTTATCTAGTTTCGACAACCGCCATCGCAGTTGAAAATACTCACAACTTTGGTGGGGGAACTGTTCAACCAATTTCTGAAATAAAAAAATTGCGACAAGAGAGCCAAAAACTAGGCATCTCGCTCCATCTAGATGGGGCACGTATTTGGAATGCTCATGTTTCCTCCGGTGTAGAGCTTGTTGAGTATGGAAAATACTTTGACACGATTAGTGTCTGTTTTTCGAAGGGTTTGGGAGCACCAGTTGGTTCGATAATGATTTCAGATAAAGGGCGAATTGGAAAAGCTCGGCAGTGGCGAAAAAGGTACGGTGGCGGCATGAGGCAAGTTGGTGTGCTTGCATCTGCATGTCATTACGCGTTGGATAACAATATAAAATTGTTGAAAATAGATCATCAGCGGGCAAAGTTAATTGCAAAGGCAATTGCTTCCATTGCTCCAAATTTGATCAATCCTGAACATGTTGACACCAATATCGTCGGATTAGATTTAACTGGTTTAAAAATTACTGCTGCTGAGCTCTCATCCTGGTTACAAGAGAAGGGTATTTTGACAGGAGCGCTTGGACCAAAATATTTGAGATTAGTTAC
>FUWD013350509.1_pt5 | contig 14586 bp, 24 predicted proteins | sample 1063281 | NCBI WGS metagenome assembly FUWD01 (sample SAMEA79048168, study PRJEB19326) | metagenome | biome: marine | reverse complement strand
CCCTGCCTGGAGGAACTAGAACTTACTGCATATCGTGTGCAAAATAATACTTCGAAGCATGGGCCCGCTTCCAACCTTGGATGATTTAAAGCGCAAATTGCAGCCCTTGTCGGGTGGGGGGGTAAGGACGCGGGGAGGGAAAGAGACGTACCGAGCGCCCAGTACGCCGCGAAGGCGCAGGCCGCCGCCGCCGCAAAAGCCCAGTACTACGCCGCAAACGCCCAGTACTACGCCCAGTACGCCGCCGCCAAAGAGTCGAACGCGGCAACAGCCCCCCTCCTTTGACCCCAGTCGGGACGCGGGGGGCGCCCCTGCAGACAACGATTTTTATTACCAAGAAGCACCAGAATGTGTAAAATCAGCATGGCAGTTCTTCTTTTAGATTCTGGGAAGCATCATGCGCCACTTCGTGAGCTAGCTGTGGCCCATTCTGACTTACTTCGGTATATTCACGGGGATGCTAAGGTTAGAGGCGGTCAACCTTGGCCTCTTGGAATTCTTTAAGGCGATGAAGCTTACAGACTCCGTAGTCTTTGGACAGAGCATGGTGCAGCTTGCAAGCTACATTGGTTTTTACGCCATGATTCGCATCTATGTCACGAGACTGCTATCCTTTTTTGACGGAAAAATCACAACGTGGACGTACCCAGGCGCGTTGGTGAGAGAGTTGTTCATTCTAATTGTGGCCGTGGCTGCTTATATCATGATGCGAAGGTGGGCGCCAGTATTATTCCATATTTCGCCTTGGGATTCCGTTCCACGCATAGTAAAAGGCATCAGATACAATAATGTCAACAGGATGGTGTCTGGATTTGGAAATGGGGCATTAACTTCTGTGTTTGGAGTTCTAGACAAGCTAGGTCTAGGTGTCGGACTCGTTTCGTTCGCGAACTTTGTCTATGCCCTGATTTCCTGAGCGTAATAAACAAAACATGGAAGAAGCACGACGCATTCTTGTGTGGGGATCTACGGGTTGGTTGGGCAACAAACTTTGTCACGCTTGGCCAGAAGGGAGTGGTGACATTATTCCAGCAAACTCGCGACTGGAAGCAGTAGACGACACAATTGCCGAGCTTGCAGCAGTCAAGCCAAACCGCGTCATCATCGCAGCAGCATTGACGGGAGTCCCAACTGTGGATTGGTGCGACGCGCACAAGGCGGAAACGCTCGCCGTTAATTATGCGGGAACGCTAGCGCTGGTGCGGGCATGCAGCAAGCGTGGCATACACTGCACGCTCCTCGGGTCGGGGTGCATCTACGAGCACGACGAGAAGCATCCGAATGTGGGAGATTCAAGCCTGGGATTCACAGAGGAAGACGCGCCCAATTTTATCGGTTCCTTCTATTCTCGCACGAAGGCAATGTTAGAGGAAGACATCAAGGGCCTCGAAAACGTGCTTTTGCTGCGCATCCGCATGCCAGTCACGGGAGACGGCAGCGCGCGATGCCTCTTGACGAAACTCTTGTCCTACAAGAAGCATGTGGTTGGCGACCAGCACAACTCGATCACCTTCATCCCCGACATGCTTCCACTCATCCCAATCCTTGCTTCCAGTGGCGTCACGGGCGTGTACAACTTTGTGCAGCCCAATGCACTGACACACCGAACCATCCTTGCGTGTGCGCTCGGACCCAAAGCAGAGGAATACAACTTCGTACCAGGGAGTGAAGCAGCGAGTCTCACAGCGGCCCCGCGCTCGAACTGCTCGCTGAATCCAGATAAGCTTCAGCAGGTTCTGAAGAAGCTGGACCTGCCTCCCCTGAGGACCGCATCGGCTTGCCTGTCTGGGCTGCTAGCCGACTCGTGAGCTCGTCAATTTGGTCGCGCAACTTGTCGGCTTCGTCGTATGCCATGGTTAAGTCTTCACGCAGGGCGTCGGCATCCATGGCTCGTTTTCGCAGTTCCAGCAAGCCCACCACTCGAGGCCGCTCGAGCTGCCTCCGAATGCGAATGAACGCGCGTTCCGCTTCGACTGGGGTTGTTAGTTCTTTGAAGAACATGGCATCGGTTTCAAACTTGGTGAACCTGTCTCGGAGCAAAACGCAAGTTTTCTGAGAAAGGCCTCCAATCTCTTTCGCGGACGGTTCCTTCGCACCGAAGTCCAAAATGGTGTTGAGCAGGCGAAAGGCCATGCGCTCTGCGTGGGTCGAATGTGTAGCCTAATCCATTGGTACAATATGAAAGTGAAATGAAATGAAATGACAACTGAGGTTGAGTACAGTTTTGAGTTGCGATTTGCAAGCCCAATCAATATTCATGTCTGTGCGGTGTTTAGCCGACGCGACCAAAGTTTTTGGCAAGCCCAGGCTGCATGACACCAAACCTTCCTGTCTTGTGCGCACTGATTTCTTCTGGTGACAGCTCACGCGTCTGCACGAGAGAAAACTTCTCTGCCTGCTGGGGAGTCACGTGCGTCTCATGAAATCCACCGAGCTTCTCGGCACGGATCTGGCGAGTACGGCTGCGCACCATGTCGGCCGTCACGCGGCGCGGGCGAGAGCGATCTTCGGCGGTCGGCTTGCCCCAGATCTGGCCTGCGAAGAGGCCCTTGGGCGCGCCGCCGTCGGCAGCAGCGCGAATGGCACCCCGCTTCAGCTGGGCGCCACCCGTGCGAGCATCGTGCTTGGCTGAAAGTCGGAGGTGAGGCTGCGACATGCCACCTGGCCTCTAGATCTTCTCAGCCTCCAGCACGCGATGACCTTCTGGCAAGTCGTAGTAGCCTGCGAGGCTGGCCAGCTGAGCTGCGCGCTCGTAGCCCGCCTGAAGCTTTGGGAACGTGCGGCAAAAGACGTTGCCGATGAAGGGCTGGCCGTTTTTGGGACCACCGTTCATATCTACCACGTTGAGGCCGTCCACTGCCGTGCACATGCCAGTCTAGAAAAAGTTGTCCGAGGCCAGGTCGCCCTCGATGTTCCTCTTGTCGCTGTACAGGCTGATCGCGTCTCGCTCGCTCACGCGCTAGCGCCCTGGCATGTTGGTGTTGTACTGGAGAATTCCCAGGAAGTCTTTGCTCGCGCCATCTTTGTGCTGGGCCGCCCACACATCCGAGGCGATAGCTTCATGACGATCCACTGTGTATGATTCCATCCGATACTTTCGTGTCTTTTTGTCTTGTGGTTGTTACATGGAAATCATTGTCGACGCCCCACATTCATCGCTGCGTTTCGCGCAGATTTATCCATCTTGCTTTTGCTTGAAACATCCCTCCACCACCAATATGCCGCCACCCCGCTCAGTGCGGCAACTATGACTGCAAGCACGACTACAATCCACGCGATCCAAGGAAATGGTTTCTCCAATCGAATGACTCCTGGGCCTGCCCCACCACCACTTGTTGGATTGGGGCAAGGAACCTCCCCGCATTGGGGCCGTGGCGGGAGCTTCGTGACGTACGTAGCCACCTGCAGCGTTTGCATCGCGGCCTGCTTACCATCCGTGCCGACAAACTTGACTCGGAAGGTTCTGGCCTTGTTGTCGTAGTCCTGTGTGATGCGAAACGTGACGTTCGCGGGAACCCCACCAGCCGCCACCGACTGCGTCGTCGTGGGAGAGAGAGACACTCCAGGGATGTTGTCGAGACTTGGCTCCACCATGGTCGTAAACTCAAACGGAGCGGCACCGCTCGAAGCATCATTGAAGACGGGGATCGCGTGCGACTCGTCCTGAACGAGTTTCCCATTGTCGGCAAGCGGGATGTTAAGCTGAAAAAAATCCGTTCCAGCACGCGGGAGGGGCAGCTCTGCCGTCTGAGTCGGGTCGTTCTTGCACACCAAGTCTTGGTCGTCAATGTAAATTCCGCGTGCCTTGATCGTCCCAACGTCAATTGTATTGTTTTCCAGCACCTGGATGCAGAGCTGAGACGGGCACGTCTTGAGCTGCTACTCGATGCCGTACGTTGTGAGCACGTTCCCAAGTCCACATTGTGGAACCAAGCAAACGTGATCCACCACATTCACAGGCGTGGGCGGATTGGAAGCTCCGTCTGCGAACCCGACCGCTGCAGGATTTCCATTCGTAAGCGATGTATACGGGACATCACAAGGGGGGGGTGGTGCAACCTTTTTGCGCGCGCTGCACGGACAAGAGACAAGCACATGCGGGCTGTCGGGGTACTTGCCGCAAAATTCGATGCCAAGGTCCGACACGACAGCGAGGCGCTCCCAAGCCTTCGTGCACGGCGTTCGCGTACCAGACGTTGCAAGCGTGGCCTTCCTTCAGTGCGAGGGGCATCACGGATCCATCCGCCTGTGTGTACGCCGCGCTGCACGTCGCAAAGATAGCCGTCGAGCACACTCCCGTGGGGTCATTGGGGCACCATCGTGGATCGCATAAAGTTGTTGTGACAGATGTATACGTCGGATTGCTATCGATTATCCCCAGACAGCAATCAAGCTTCCAGTGCGAATCCCATTGCGTCTTGTCACACTTTGGCCTTGACGCCCCAGTGCGGTAATTTACTATGCCAATGTCCTATTCATGCACTGCACAAGGGTCGAGACGCGCGGTGTACAGACACGCATTCGTGGGACATTCTACTTCTTTGGGGATAAAACCAAACTCGCTGGGGCACGCAGGAACCGCGGTCGGGGATGGGAATATCTCGGGATGATGCGCGTAACACTCCATATAACCTTCATCACAGTATGGCATTACTGTACTTTTTTGCGATTGGACTCCAAGAAGTACATCACCATCAAAAATGCCAATCACGGAAGTGGAAGTTCCAGATGTATGGGCAGAATACTGACCGCGACAGCCGACGCGATTGAAAGCAAATGCGACTCTCATGTCATCTGGTGTGGGGCTGTTACACGCATTCTGCAGCCATCCAGACGACATTATGTTTGTTTCTTGGTATAAAGACAAAAACACAGGATGTCGCTTCCGTTTCAATGTGATTTTTCTGATTTGGAATTTAAAGTGGGCCCAAAAACCAACCCTGCGGTGAGCTTCGTTGCCGATCTGAAAATGCCCCCAATCAGCAAGCATGACATGAAAACCCACAGGATTTTTAATCCAATCAAATATTAGGGCACACCCGCCCAAAATTATTGCTTGACCAGCGACTCAGGCAATCAGGGCAATATGAACGCTTTGCCACCGTACAATCAGGACGAGTTCTGGAAAGATGCTTCCCGATTCAGCAACCTTGACCCGATCGACTTTGGGTGTACAAATTTTGACGCGTGTGGATTTTCGGTGACAGCACTTGACCTTGACCCGTCGAATGACGGCGATGCATGCTTCTGGGCCGATGGTTTTTACGTTTGGAGCAATGCAACTGTCTTGAAATTCAAGTGGGATGAGGCATTCAAGACGGACTGCTGTCGGGGAAAGTACAGCGGAGAGGAGGCCATCAAATGGTGCTCCCCAAACTGGTGCCCCTCAGACCCCGCTGGAGAGTGTGCTGCGGTGGCGCAGGAGTATTGCGGGGTCAAGGACCCATTCTGCGACAAGTCGGTCATGCTGGTACCACACTTTGATGAAACCAAGAAGCGATGCGCAGCCGATGGCAAATGCTATGACCCATACGAGCTTCAGTTCTGCCACAAGTGGTACATGAATGCGCAGCAGCGCGGACACCCCAGCCAACTGATCCTGGCAGAGATAGTGGAAGACTATTGCAGAGAAGGCAGCGGGGCACCGAGGGGCGAGTGCGCTTGCTACAATGCCATCGCAGAGCTTGTTGGGGAGGACGCCAGGATGTTTCGGAAGGGTGCGGCTGACGCCTACAAGTCATGGCACGACCCTGACCCTGACCCCAACAAGCCTAAAGACATTTTTATTGGAGAAGACCTCGCGCAGAACGGGCAATACAAGGCGTTTCGGTATGACATGTACTGCACTGTCACAGACACGGGTCGATCCAAAGGTTTCGCCACGCACTCGGAGGAAACGAAGAAACTCTACGACAAGTATTGCCTTGGTGAACAGCTTGGCGAAGAGGGGGGCGACGGCAGACCCCCCATCAACCCCACACCACAGGGCGCGCTTGCAGGACTCCCCATGCACTGCTGGAATCCAGACTGCCAGCCTGAAAAGGTCACGTGCCTCTTCTGGGATCCGACGCAATTCGACATGCCCTGTCCAGACATCTGCATGCAAATCTCAGCGGGGAACAAAGTAAATGTCAACGGAATCGATGCCAAAGGCGAGATCATGATCAATGGCATGGTGGAGAATTGTAATCTAAACCCCCAAGGCGATTCGGGCAAGCTTCCGACAGCATTCGAGCTCAATTACATTCGGCCTGGCAATGCACAAAACCCACCACGCCGAGTCCAGGACATTGACGCTTGCCAAGCGCCAAACGAAACGCAGGACATCCTATTCACACTGTCAAACCTGGCATCCGACTCGAGGTGGAGCAATCTTGGCAAAGTCCAGTGGGAGGCATACCCAGCCATGCCGTTTTTCACGGTGACCCCAAAGAGCGGGATCCTGGACAACGGGGGGCAGCAAGTCATCACACTGACGGTGGACTCGACGTCCCAGAGCACGGGAGGCGATTACAACACTCAAATCACCATCGTTGACCCAACGGGAGCAAACGACTCGCTGATAATCCCAGTGTCATTGCAATTGGAAGCAACGGATGCCAACTGTCCCGCAACGCAAAGAACACCTGTAGACAAAGATAGTGTTGAGGTCATGAATACAAGACCGCTGCGATTGAAAGAATCACTTGGCAAGGACAAGCAGAAAAAGAATGGGTGGGTATTATTTGTAGTTATAGTGGTGGTGATTGGGGGAGCAATTGTTTACTTGCTTGTCAATGCTTCCATGAAGCTGCGTGGGCTAGGGCAGGAGCAACAACAGACCGACGGAATCCTGAAGCGGCAAGACAGCCTCAGCGTCTCCCTCCGTGGGGGCTAGCACTTCTTCGTGTGACCCGATGCTTTGTCTTTGTTTTGGTGGCACGCTTTGTCTTTGTTTTGGTGGCACGCTTTGCCTTGGTCTTGGTGGTGGCGCGCTTCGCCTTGGTCTTGGTGGTGGCGCGCTTCGCCTTGGTCTTGGTGGTGGCGCGCTTCGCCTTGGTCTTGGTGGTGGCGCGCTTCGCCTTGGTCTTGGTGGTGGCGCGCTTCGCCTTGGTCTTGGTGGTGGCGCGCTTCGTCACCTTGACCCTCTTTTTGGCTGACCTCCTGGTTGGGCTCATGCTGGTTGGGCTCCTCTTCCGTTTGCTTCCAGGCAACTTGCCCTGGTTGGCCATTCGGATTCCCGTTGCCATAATCTAGTTAAAGTACGTGTCCCACGCGCCACCAGTCAGAGCACCTCCAGAGTTTTGGTGCAAAGGGTCTTCCTGCGGGGTTGCCTTGTTTGACATGACGTCGATCGTGTGCTGGGCGATCTTGTCCGCCGACCTGTACTGGGGAGGAAACTGAAAGTATTGCCCTTTGGCGTTTCTGGCTTCGAGAAAAGGGGCGCCCCGTACCCACGGAATGCTTGTTTTTGTGTCATCTAGGCACACGGTCTAAAATTTGATGTTGTCATATCCCTGACCATCCAGCATTTCGATTGCCTTGACAAATTCGGGCGCGATCGAATGACAGTGCGGGCATCGCTTCATGTAGTACAGGGTGACAGTGCTGGGGCTCGGATTCACCAGCACCTTGGAGGCAGGAACCTTGAGATGTTCTAGAATATCCATGTAAGACGTACCGCTTTCCATTGCAAACTTTTTGTTTACTGTCATTCGCAGGGTTCCAAATTCAGCGCCTTCACAACGTCGGCATCTCCCATGAAACTGTCCAAAAACCAGTCGGGATTTTTGCCAATGGCACCTTCAACCACACCGCTCGGCGAGCCCTCCAAATTCTCTACAAGTTTCAAGTATCCCGAAGCTGGATCCACCTGAAATTTCCCACAAACCATGTTGTCTGGGCTTCCCTTAATGCAACCAAAGTCGGAAAGAGTCATAGAGAACCCCCAGTATGTGCCGTCCCGTGCTGGAGAGGTTGTCACAATCTTTCCGACGGTGTACTTGGGCGAGCTAAAGATTGGTCCGACCTCAAACACGCCTGTGATGTTAATGCCATCAATCTCCATTTTCAAGCCGCGGTCAGACCAGAGAGCCGTGGATCGATCGGCGTTCTTAGCAATAAAGCACCAATTTGCTTCGGTGATTTCCTCCGTCTGTGCTTCTCCCGCAGCTTCCTCCATCCAAACAGGGACTGCATTTTGCACCCCTGACATCTAGTCGTGCGTCCGCAAAACAACATTTTTTAGCGCACATGCTGGGACTGGGCGGCGCGTGTGGGTCAGCCAAGTTTACTCCTCAAGGCAACCTAACCATTCGGGTTCGTACCACTACCAATCTGGTTGGGTTTGAAGACACGTTTCAGAGCTTGCGCTTTGATCTGGTTCGGTAGCACGTGGAAGAGCGAATGGGGTGGCATGGTGAGCTGGCGGCAAACCGCAAGATTGTGCTGGACGACCGACGGCCGATGGCACACGGGGGGCCCTCGTCCATAGAACTCAGGCGCATCATGCACGGGCACTGCCCCTCCTCCTCCTTGCGAAGCTTTGCGCACACGCCATCGTTAAAGCGTGGAGGCTTGGTTCGCGCAGGGTCGTTGGAGAAACTGAGCAGCATCTTCGGATTTGTGGTGCAGGCGAAGCACGTGTTTCACGAGCCAGACATGTTTGCTGCGCTTGAGGGCCCAGATACGATCAAAATTGTTACATATGGAGGTCACGAAGAAATACCAGTCACAGACATTCAACCAGATCATGTGCTTGCACCAAACCAGACCATCGCGTTCAGGGAACGTAGGTACCCCAAGCCTGTCCCCAAATTTGCTCCATGGGACGGGATGCGGTGCTGGGGACGGTTCCGAACCTTGCAAGGCAAAAGCGCTCGAGCAAAGAGTCTCATTGCTCCTGTGCAAGAAGCCATGATGCACAACTAGTACAAGCAGCGACACTTGAAGCATGCGAGCGAGACCGAAGTCGTTGGCCCAGAAAACCACGAGTTTTTGAAAGCACCCGAGTCATACACTTGCAAACGATGCCACATGTCGGGCCACCACTTTTCTCGCGACTGCGAGCAAATTTGCCGCGCCTACCACGAGTCGCGCATATCTAAGCTGTCGGCAAGTGTTGTTACCGACTTGACTTGCGGATAATTATTGGAACTTCGTCTTGCCATTGTGTCTCTGCTTTCGCAAAGCATTCCAAAAAGATCCCTCGGTGAGAGGTCCAAAGCGGTCCCTTTCGTGCAGGAGCACCTCGGTGATCCCATGATCCAAATGCGCTGCTCCGAATAGGTTCCACGACGGAGAGGCGCAGAACGTGGTGATGCCATCCATGGGTCGTGCAGCCTGCAACTGCGTCCACTCGGGCTGCTCACTTCCTAACCAAACCACACCGCCGTGGTAGTGCGCAAGGATCCAAGCCGCCAGTCTATGCCGATCCGCGGAGGAGGGCAACGAGTCGTATCGCTCGATGTAGTCGGGATACTTGTTTGCAATAAAGTCACGTGCATGTTCGGTGGTAATCACATTCCATTTTCGACGAGCCGCTGAGCTCGTGTCATCTGTATTTTCGGAGCACACAATCAAGTTGGCGGGGATGCAAGCAGACCTTCGCACTCCCCCCAGCATGCCCCCAAACCAGACCCACGCGGCTAGCACGACCAACATAGCCGTCAAACAGAACCGAATTGCCCACATGTGTTTTTGTTTTTTGTTACAGCTTTGCTTTTACAACAAACTTGCAAACCGCGAGCAATTTCATGGATGTTCCTGCCTTGATTTTCTTCGGTGCCTTTGTTGTGAGCGCGGCCATCCTGCTTGGAATCTCCATGTCTCGCGCTAAGCGGAGCTTCGTCCCGAACGGAGCAGATCCAAAACTTCCTCCTGCAGGTGGCAGTGGCCCGCCCTTGTGCGCACCCCCGCTCTTGCCGCACGATGACAAACAGGGCGTATTAGATTGGGTCATTCGAAATGTGCTCTCGTCCAACTGGTCGTCTATCTAGAAAGCCTACCGCAGTGCTCTGCCGCCAAACGTCGAACTCAAAAACGTCGAGACATCTGGGCAGGTTGCAGGCAGGCGCGTCTCGTTCGACGCGGGGCTGAAGACCATCTCTTTCTTGCCTGACCACGCTGGGTGCTTGCAAGCTTCTGTGCAGCAGCTCGACGATCCTCCAGCGGGACATCCTCCCGCCCCCTTCGGCTTTGCCTACATCGCAGTCAACGTGTCGGTGCCAAGCGCAAGCGTGGTGGTCGACGGATTCGCTGGTGGCAAGGTGCACGTCTGGCCCATGCCCTCCTACAAAACAACATTCAAGGCTCGTGTGTCATCGCTGGCACGCATCGGCAAACTAGTGCTCCTGGTCAATGTGCTCAAGCTGAGCGTGGATCCTGAGGACGTGTTCTGGGACGACGCTTCAGACTTTGCGCTGGAAATCAGCGAGATCCAAGATGTCGCCTTCCCCTGCCCCAAAGCAGCAAAGGCGCTGCAGACGATCGTGCGGTTCGATGTGTGCGGGTGCGTGCAAAAGAAAGTGGTGCAGTACGCGAACGATAAAGGTACGCTTGGTCGTTTGTCCAAAGTTGCTTCGGAAAAGGCCAAGAGCATAGTGCGAAGCAAGGTGCTCGACGCGATTCGTAACGCGCTGCCTGGACATTCTTGACTAATCTAATACATGTATTCAAGCGCACAGCTTATGCGTGGCCACATCAATCAGGCGCGAAAACCGTGCTGGCAGGCTTCTGCACAGCATCGCCAGCTCCGCTTCCCCTGTGGTACATTTCACCACCCCCAATTCGCTCTTGTTGCTTTCAAAATGCTTCTCGATCTGCATTATCGTGTCTGCACTCCCGACGGGCCCCGATGCAAGGGTGGCAAAGTGAATGCGGCCACGAATGCGCGAGGTGGAAAAAATGCCTTTATCCAGCCGCAGTGTTGTTGCTGTGAACTCGAAGCCATACGCAATCGTGCGGTTTTTCGGGTGGCACGACTTGCTGATGTTGGTGCAAAGGAGAACCTTGTCGGTGCTGATGCCATAGCGATGCATCAGACCGTCCGACAAGAATGTTTCAAAGGCCTTCAGTACCGTCGTGCCCTCGTCTATGTCCTGGCTTCGCACGCATGTCCAAGATGTGTTGTCTGCTTGAATGAAAGAGATCCTAGCCACGAGCTTCATTGATAATATCGAGAATGAGCCGCGGTGCCTACCAGCGGAACTCAGGAAAGCACTGCACGAACAACCTTGACGCTCCCATAATACGCGTTAAGTTCCAAGACTGAATATTTCGTTGGGCAAAATATGATCGTGTTGTCAGCTTTTTCATCCGTGGCGCGCCCCATGAAGGCAATTTCTTGTGCTTCTCCCTCGACGAACAAGCTGGCCTCGGCCCACTTTTCCATGAGGCCCATAGGAAACGCCTCAAAGAATGCTACGGTGTACTCATCTTCGTCGGTTTGCATTGCTTCCAGCTCGATTTGCACCGAATCGGAACGGACGCCAAGATCCACGACAAGCTCGAATGGCTTATTGGATTTCGCTAAGAGAAGGGTGCTCATGTCCGAAGGCAACTCTACGCGTCCGCTTTCGCCCCGCCTCCACGTTCGTGTGATAAACTCCAGATCCATTTGTTTGTGTCTTGGCCGCGCAGATTTCTTGGGCCGCTCGCTCCATGTCTTTGAGGAACGAACCTCCCCAATATTTGTCGTAGGGCCCTTTGAGGTCAGCCTCGTCAACGATGATAACACGAGGGGTTGTGTATCGCAGAGTCCCATCACGCATGCGCCTATACTGGGCTTGAACCGACTCACCCAGAGCGTGTGCGGAGTGGAAGAGGCTGGGGTGGGTCTCTCCAGTCTCGCACAAAACGACTTGGTGTTGGGGAAGCAGCTTCATTGGAGGAGACCACTTGCATCCCTGACGAGAGGGTAACCCAGTCGCGCGGCTGAAACTAATGTCGCTGAGCCAGATCTTATCACATTTACTCGAGGCTTCCCGCTGCGACTGGAAGGTCTGGGAGCTGCCGTCTGGCAGCGTGCGTGTAACAGTGGGCACGCTTTTGCGGTTGCAGGATTGCTGGCGCGTTGTTTGCCAGGCGAGGTTGTCGACATGGTTGTTGGAGACATTGCGATCGAGGTGATCCACGGAATGATGTTTCGAAGGTCGCGGCCCATAAAACGCCGCCGTGGACAGGGCGTATCTTGGAATGTTTCTTTGTTTGCCATTGACCAGTATGCAGACTTTCTCGCGCCCATCCTTAGAGAAGTCGTGGTACTGGAGGAGCCGTCCCGTTTTCTTGTTGCGGATACGGCTGTAGCAGCTCACTTCATACAGAGGGATCGCCGCCCCTGAAATGGGGCACACGACTGGCTTCCATATTTCGTTCGGGAATTTCTGCACGGCATTTTGCGGACAGTAAAATCGTGCGTCGCGCCTCTCGTACGTCCGTGTCTTGTGAGTTTTTGCTGCGTGCTGGCGGAGCGTCATCACTTGCAGATTCACGAAGCGGTTGTCGTGAGGCTTTCCATTAATGTGATCCACCTAGAGATGGCGGGGGAGAATGCATCCCAGACCGCACTCAACGACAAGACGATGATGCAAGAACATCTTGCCCCCAATTCCGATGCGGAGGTATTGGCGAGTGTCGTTGGTTCGGCACAAGACCCACTTGGTCTTCTTGAATCGCTTGATGGCGAGAAGACCCGTTTGCAAGCACGCCGCCACGTGACGCATCTTGGGATGGATGGTGTACCCACCCAAGCCAAGTGGGGGCATGCCCATGGGACATGTAAAGGCTTCCTCCATGCAAAACCTTTTGATTCGAGGTCGTTTGCTACACTATGGTCGTGTAAACAAAGTTTCTATTGAAATGGAATATTCTAGACCTGTTTCAGGCGCACTATAAAAACACATCCGCTCCCCCGAGCAATGCCACAACTTTCGTCAGCATTGAAGCCGCGACCAAGCGGTTCTTTGCACTCTGTTCACCTTCACGCAAAAGCTCTCTCGGGCGAATGAGCTCCAGCTCAATTTCAAACTTGGGCGGCTTTGTCAGGCACACTTGGTCCACATCGACTCCGTTGGTTGCCTCCCACACTTTCGTGAATTCAAAGGACCAGTGATTTTTCACGAATCGTTTCCTCAGCTTGGCGCGCACGAATGTCGGCCGCACGGTTGCAGGAAGATGTTGCACAGACATGTCTGTCTCGGAAGACAGGGACACGCGAACGTCGAACGGAGTCCCATGCGCCTTAAAGTTCTCGTTGAGGAGACGCTTCTTGATCACGTGGCTGCGTGGCAGCTTCTTTTCCTTCATCTGCTTCTTGTCGTAGTACGTTGTTGTTCGCACCTTCTGCCCAGCCACCTCAAAGAAGAAGTCTTGCGTGTGCTTGAAGTCGTCGTCGAAAAAATCCCAGGCGCGATACAGGTGCATCCGTTCGAGCAGGCCTTCAAAGAACTCTTGCGTCACCCCACTGTGGAACGCAGAAGGCCCGCGCATGGTAAAGTCTTCGTCCTCGTCCTCGTCTTCGTCTTCGTCTTCGTCTTCGTCCTCGTCCTCTTCGGATTCACTCTCATCCTCGTCGGAAAGAGGTGCGAGCATCATCTCGGCAGGTCGTTGCTCGTCTTGGTCTTTTTCCCACAGCACACCCAATCTCGCCTCCAGCTCCATCTCACTGGGGTGTTGCCTCATGAATGCTACCATGCGCTCGAGCGCCGAGAGTGCGGCAAGCACGCCTGGGTGCGACTCTTTGAGGTGCTGCACAGAGGGGGGCACGAAGACCATCGTCTTTGCATGATCTTCGTCCTCATCTCCGAGCGCGGCAAGGCCAAGAAGTGTACCACTCGACGACGATTTGAAGGCTTCATGCTAACTAATCGCTTCTTGCTCCAGCGCATCCAGCACCAAAGCGTCATCGATCGACTCCTCCTCCTTGCCGTTGTTACCATGCGACTCCTTGGGCTGTTCGGGAGGCAGGGTGTTCCCCACGAATTCAAAGTCCTGCATAGTCGTCTTGGATGATTTCTTCTTGGTCTGGAGGGGTGGCAGGATCTGCACGGGTTCCTACCCCTCTACCATCATGCCCTCCGCCCTCGCCTGTGCCATGACAAGCTTGTACGCGGGATCAGTGTAGCACCTGACAAGACCAGTGCCGAGCTGCCTGGAGAGCCTGCCGATGATGACGCTCGACGGCACACAGTTGAGCGGGTCGACTGCGCTCGCCGAAGCTGCTTTCTGCAGGACGCTCGTGGTCATCTCAAAGGCGGCGCGCCCGAGCACCTTGCTTCCCAGGTTCCGCATTCTGTCTCGTGTGAGTGGGGTGATGGCTCCAGCGTGTGTCATCACCCTGACAAGGTGGTCGATGTGGCGGTTGTCCACACGAGCGTCTCCGAAAATCTCTCGGAAGCGCCTCGACATCAAGGCGCTCGCCGCCTCCACGCCCAAGACTCTCTGAATTGCAATCACGCTGTTCACGATGGTGCGCGAAGAATCCACGCCTGGAAGGCGCACAGGCTGCGCATGTCTCCTCCGACCGTTTCGACCACGTGCTCTTTCGTGACGGTGCCATCCATCAAGAAGCGAGGCCTCTCCTTCGCAATGGCGCTCGAAATGATCGGA
>FUWD013230003.1_pt1 | contig 14586 bp, 24 predicted proteins | sample 1063281 | NCBI WGS metagenome assembly FUWD01 (sample SAMEA79048168, study PRJEB19326) | metagenome | biome: marine | reverse complement strand
TCCGATCATTTCGAGCGCCATTGCGAAGGAGAGGCCTCGCTTCTTGATGGATGGCACCGTCACGAAAGAGCACGTGGTCGAAACGGTCGGAGGAGACATGCGCAGCCTGTGCGCCTTCCAGGCGTGGATTCTTCGCGCACCATCGTGAACAGCGTGATTGCAATTCAGAGAGTCTTGGGCGTGGAGGCGGCGAGCGCCTTGATGTCGAGGCGCTTCCGAGAGATTTTCGGAGACGCTCGTGTGGACAACCGCCACATCGACCACCTTGTCAGGGTGATGACACACGCTGGAGCCATCACCCCACTCACACGAGACAGAATGCGGAACCTGGGAAGCAAGGTGCTCGGGCGCGCCGCCTTTGAGATGACCACGAGCGTCCTGCAGAAAGCAGCTTCGGCGAGCGCAGTCGACCCGCTCAACTGTGTGCCGTCGAGCGTCATCATCGGCAGGCTCTCCAGGCAGCTCGGCACTGGTCTTGTCAGGTGCTACACTGATCCCGCGTACAAGCTTGTCATGGCACAGGCGAGGGCGGAGGGCATGATGGTAGAGGGGTAGGAACCCGTGCAGATCCTGCCACCCCTCCAGACCAAGAAGAAATCATCCAAGACGACTATGCAGGACTTTGAATTCGTGGGGAACACCCTGCCTCCCGAACAGCCCAAGGAGTCGCATGGTAACAACGGCAAGGAGGAGGAGTCGATCGATGACGCTTTGGTGCTGGATGCGCTGGAGCAAGAAGCGATTAGTTAGCATGAAGCCTTCAAATCGTCGTCGAGTGGTACACTTCTTGGCCTTGCCGCGCTCGGAGATGAGGACGAAGATCATGCAAAGACGATGGTCTTCGTGCCCCCCTCTGTGCAGCACCTCAAAGAGTCGCACCCAGGCGTGCTTGCCGCACTCTCGGCGCTCGAGCGCATGGTAGCATTCATGAGGCAACACCCCAGTGAGATGGAGCTGGAGGCGAGATTGGGTGTGCTGTGGGAAAAAGACCAAGACGAGCAACGACCTGCCGAGATGATGCTCGCACCTCTTTCCGACGAGGATGAGAGTGAATCCGAAGAGGACGAGGACGAAGACGAAGACGAAGACGAAGACGAGGACGAGGACGAAGACTTTACCATGCGCGGGCCTTCTGCGTTCCACAGTGGGGTGACGCAAGAGTTCTTTGAAGGCCTGCTCGAACGGATGCACCTGTATCGCGCCTGGGATTTTTTCGACGACGACTTCAAGCACACGCAAGACTTCTTCTTTGAGGTGGCTGGGCAGAAGGTGCGAACAACAACGTACTACGACAAGAAGCAGATGAAGGAAAAGAAGCTGCCACGCAGCCACGTGATCAAGAAGCGTCTCCTCAACGAGAACTTTAAGGCGCATGGGACTCCGTTCGACGTTCGCGTGTCCCTGTCTTCCGAGACAGACATGTCTGTGCAACATCTTCCTGCAACCGTGCGGCCGACATTCGTGCGCGCCAAGCTGAGGAAACGATTCGTGAAAAATCACTGGTCCTTTGAATTCACGAAAGTGTGGGAGGCAACCAACGGAGTCGATGTGGACCAAGTGTGCCTGACAAAGCCGCCCAAGTTTGAAATTGAGCTGGAGCTCATTCGCCCGAGAGAGCTTTTGCGTGAAGGTGAACAGAGTGCAAAGAACCGCTTGGTCGCGGCTTCAATGCTGACGAAAGTTGTGGCATTGCTCGGGGGAGCGGATGTGTTTTTATAGTGCGCCTGAAACAGGTCTAGAATATTCCATTTCAATAGAAACTTTGTTTACACGACCATAGTGTAGCAAACGACCTCGAATCAAAAGGTTTTGCATGGAGGAAGCCTTTACATGTCCCATGGGCATGCCCCCACTTGGCTTGGGTGGGTACACCATCCATCCCAAGATGCGTCACGTGGCGGCGTGCTTGCAAACGGGTCTTCTCGCCATCAAGCGATTCAAGAAGACCAAGTGGGTCTTGTGCCGAACCAACGACACTCGCCAATACCTCCGCATCGGAATTGGGGGCAAGATGTTCTTGCATCATCGTCTTGTCGTTGAGTGCGGTCTGGGATGCATTCTCCCCCGCCATCTCTAGGTGGATCACATTAATGGAAAGCCTCACGACAACCGCTTCGTGAATCTGCAAGTGATGACGCTCCGCCAGCACGCAGCAAAAACTCACAAGACACGGACGTACGAGAGGCGCGACGCACGATTTTACTGTCCGCAAAATGCCGTGCAGAAATTCCCGAACGAAATATGGAAGCCAGTCGTGTGCCCCATTTCAGGGGCGGCGATCCCTCTGTATGAAGTGAGCTGCTACAGCCGTATCCGCAACAAGAAAACGGGACGGCTCCTCCAGTACCACGACTTCTCTAAGGATGGGCGCGAGAAAGTCTGCATACTGGTCAATGGCAAACAAAGAAACATTCCAAGATACGCCCTGTCCACGGCGGCGTTTTATGGGCCGCGACCTTCGAAACATCATTCCGTGGATCACCTCGATCGCAATGTCTCCAACAACCATGTCGACAACCTCGCCTGGCAAACAACGCGCCAGCAATCCTGCAACCGCAAAAGCGTGCCCACTGTTACACGCACGCTGCCAGACGGCAGCTCCCAGACCTTCCAGTCGCAGCGGGAAGCCTCGAGTAAATGTGATAAGATCTGGCTCAGCGACATTAGTTTCAGCCGCGCGACTGGGTTACCCTCTCGTCAGGGATGCAAGTGGTCTCCTCCAATGAAGCTGCTTCCCCAACACCAAGTCGTTTTGTGCGAGACTGGAGAGACCCACCCCAGCCTCTTCCACTCCGCACACGCTCTGGGTGAGTCGGTTCAAGCCCAGTATAGGCGCATGCGTGATGGGACTCTGCGATACACAACCCCTCGTGTTATCATCGTTGACGAGGCTGACCTCAAAGGGCCCTACGACAAATATTGGGGAGGTTCGTTCCTCAAAGACATGGAGCGAGCGGCCCAAGAAATCTGCGCGGCCAAGACACAAACAAATGGATCTGGAGTTTATCACACGAACGTGGAGGCGGGGCGAAAGCGGACGCGTAGAGTTGCCTTCGGACATGAGCACCCTTCTCTTAGCGAAATCCAATAAGCCATTCGAGCTTGTCGTGGATCTTGGCGTCCGTTCCGATTCGGTGCAAATCGAGCTGGAAGCAATGCAAACCGACGAAGATGAGTACACCGTAGCATTCTTTGAGGCGTTTCCTATGGGCCTCATGGAAAAGTGGGCCGAGGCCAGCTTGTTCGTCGAGGGAGAAGCACAAGAAATTGCCTTCATGGGGCGCGCCACGGATGAAAAAGCTGACAACACGATCATATTTTGCCCAACGAAATATTCAGTCTTGGAACTTAACGCGTATTATGGGAGCGTCAAGGTTGTTCGTGCAGTGCTTTCCTGAGTTCCGCTGGTAGGCACCGCGGCTCATTCTCGATATTATCAATGAAGCTCGTGGCTAGGATCTCTTTCATTCAAGCAGACAACACATCTTGGACATGCGTGCGAAGCCAGGACATAGACGAGGGCACGACGGTACTGAAGGCCTTTGAAACATTCTTGTCGGACGGTCTGATGCATCGCTATGGCATCAGCACCGACAAGGTTCTCCTTTGCACCAACATCAGCAAGTCGTGCCACCCGAAAAACCGCACGATTGCGTATGGCTTCGAGTTCACAGCAACAACACTGCGGCTGGATAAAGGCATTTTTTCCACCTCGCGCATTCGTGGCCGCATTCACTTTGCCACCCTTGCATCGGGGCCCGTCGGGAGTGCAGACACGATAATGCAGATCGAGAAGCATTTTGAAAGCAACAAGAGCGAATTGGGGGTGGTGAAATGTACCACAGGGGAAGCGGAGCTGGCGATGCTGTGCAGAAGCCTGCCAGCACGGTTTTCGCGCCTGATTGATGTGGCCACGCATAAGCTGTGCGCTTGAATACATGTATTAGATTAGTCAAGAATGTCCAGGCAGCGCGTTACGAATCGCGTCGAGCACCTTGCTTCGCACTATGCTCTTGGCCTTTTCCGAAGCAACTTTGGACAAACGACCAAGCGTACCTTTATCGTTCGCGTACTGCACCACTTTCTTTTGCACGCACCCGCACACATCGAACCGCACGATCGTCTGCAGCGCCTTTGCTGCTTTGGGGCAGGGGAAGGCGACATCTTGGATCTCGCTGATTTCCAGCGCAAAGTCTGAAGCGTCGTCCCAGAACACGTCCTCAGGATCCACGCTCAGCTTGAGCACATTGACCAGGAGCACTAGTTTGCCGATGCGTGCCAGCGATGACACACGAGCCTTGAATGTTGTTTTGTAGGAGGGCATGGGCCAGACGTGCACCTTGCCACCAGCGAATCCGTCGACCACCACGCTTGCGCTTGGCACCGACACGTTGACTGCGATGTAGGCAAAGCCGAAGGGGGCGGGAGGATGTCCCGCTGGAGGATCGTCGAGCTGCTGCACAGAAGCTTGCAAGCACCCAGCGTGGTCAGGCAAGAAAGAGATGGTCTTCAGCCCCGCGTCGAACGAGACGCGCCTGCCTGCAACCTGCCCAGATGTCTCGACGTTTTTGAGTTCGACGTTTGGCGGCAGAGCACTGCGGTAGGCTTTCTAGATAGACGACCAGTTGGACGAGAGCACATTTCGAATGACCCAATCTAATACGCCCTGTTTGTCATCGTGCGGCAAGAGCGGGGGTGCGCACAAGGGCGGGCCACTGCCACCTGCAGGAGGAAGTTTTGGATCTGCTCCGTTCGGGACGAAGCTCCGCTTAGCGCGAGACATGGAGATTCCAAGCAGGATGGCCGCGCTCACAACAAAGGCACCGAAGAAAATCAAGGCAGGAACATCCATGAAATTGCTCGCGGTTTGCAAGTTTGTTGTAAAAGCAAAGCTGTAACAAAAAACAAAAACACATGTGGGCAATTCGGTTCTGTTTGACGGCTATGTTGGTCGTGCTAGCCGCGTGGGTCTGGTTTGGGGGCATGCTGGGGGGAGTGCGAAGGTCTGCTTGCATCCCCGCCAACTTGATTGTGTGCTCCGAAAATACAGATGACACGAGCTCAGCGGCTCGTCGAAAATGGAATGTGATTACCACCGAACATGCACGTGACTTTATTGCAAACAAGTATCCCGACTACATCGAGCGATACGACTCGTTGCCCTCCTCCGCGGATCGGCATAGACTGGCGGCTTGGATCCTTGCGCACTACCACGGCGGTGTGGTTTGGTTAGGAAGTGAGCAGCCCGAGTGGACGCAGTTGCAGGCTGCACGACCCATGGATGGCATCACCACGTTCTGCGCCTCTCCGTCGTGGAACCTATTCGGAGCAGCGCATTTGGATCATGGGATCACCGAGGTGCTCCTGCACGAAAGGGACCGCTTTGGACCTCTCACCGAGGGATCTTTTTGGAATGCTTTGCGAAAGCAGAGACACAATGGCAAGACGAAGTTCCAATAATTATCCGCAAGTCAAGTCGGTAACAACACTTGCCGACAGCTTAGATATGCGCGACTCGTGGTAGGCGCGGCAAATTTGCTCGCAGTCGCGAGAAAAGTGGTGGCCCGACATGTGGCATCGTTTGCAAGTGTATGACTCGGGTGCTTTCAAAAACTCGTGGTTTTCTGGGCCAACGACTTCGGTCTCGCTCGCATGCTTCAAGTGTCGCTGCTTGTACTAGTTGTGCATCATGGCTTCTTGCACAGGAGCAATGAGACTCTTTGCTCGAGCGCTTTTGCCTTGCAAGGTTCGGAACCGTCCCCAGCACCGCATCCCGTCCCATGGAGCAAATTTGGGGACAGGCTTGGGGTACCTACGTTCCCTGAACGCGATGGTCTGGTTTGGTGCAAGCACATGATCTGGTTGAATGTCTGTGACTGGTATTTCTTCGTGACCTCCATATGTAACAATTTTGATCGTATCTGGGCCCTCAAGCGCAGCAAACATGTCTGGCTCGTGAAACACGTGCTTCGCCTGCACCACAAATCCGAAGATGCTGCTCAGTTTCTCCAACGACCCTGCGCGAACCAAGCCTCCACGCTTTAACGATGGCGTGTGCGCAAAGCTTCGCAAGGAGGAGGAGGGGCAGTGCCCGTGCATGATGCGCCTGAGTTCTATGGACGAGGGCCCCCCGTGTGCCATCGGCCGTCGGTCGTCCAGCACAATCTTGCGGTTTGCCGCCAGCTCACCATGCCACCCCATTCGCTCTTCCACGTGCTACCGAACCAGATCAAAGCGCAAGCTCTGAAACGTGTCTTCAAACCCAACCAGATTGGTAGTGGTACGAACCCGAATGGTTAGGTTGCCTTGAGGAGTAAACTTGGCTGACCCACACGCGCCGCCCAGTCCCAGCATGTGCGCTAAAAAATGTTGTTTTGCGGACGCACGACTAGATGTCAGGGGTGCAAAATGCAGTCCCTGTTTGGATGGAGGAAGCTGCGGGAGAAGCACAGACGGAGGAAATCACCGAAGCAAATTGGTGCTTTATTGCTAAGAACGCCGATCGATCCACGGCTCTCTGGTCTGACCGCGGCTTGAAAATGGAGATTGATGGCATTAACATCACAGGCGTGTTTGAGGTCGGACCAATCTTTAGCTCGCCCAAGTACACCGTCGGAAAGATTGTGACAACCTCTCCAGCACGGGACGGCACATACTGGGGGTTCTCTATGACTCTTTCCGACTTTGGTTGCATTAAGGGAAGCCCAGACAACATGGTTTGTGGGAAATTTCAGGTGGATCCAGCTTCGGGATACTTGAAACTTGTAGAGAATTTGGAGGGCTCGCCGAGCGGTGTGGTTGAAGGTGCCATTGGCAAAAATCCCGACTGGTTTTTGGACAGTTTCATGGGAGATGCCGACGTTGTGAAGGCGCTGAATTTGGAACCCTGCGAATGACAGTAAACAAAAAGTTTGCAATGGAAAGCGGTACGTCTTACATGGATATTCTAGAACATCTCAAGGTTCCTGCCTCCAAGGTGCTGGTGAATCCGAGCCCCAGCACTGTCACCCTGTACTACATGAAGCGATGCCCGCACTGTCATTCGATCGCGCCCGAATTTGTCAAGGCAATCGAAATGCTGGATGGTCAGGGATATGACAACATCAAATTTTAGACCGTGTGCCTAGATGACACAAAAACAAGCATTCCGTGGGTACGGGGCGCCCCTTTTCTCGAAGCCAGAAACGCCAAAGGGCAATACTTTCAGTTTCCTCCCCAGTACAGGTCGGCGGACAAGATCGCCCAGCACACGATCGACGTCATGTCAAACAAGGCAACCCCGCAGGAAGACCCTTTGCACCAAAACTCTGGAGGTGCTCTGACTGGTGGCGCGTGGGACACGTACTTTAACTAGATTATGGCAACGGGAATCCGAATGGCCAACCAGGGCAAGTTGCCTGGAAGCAAACGGAAGAGGAGCCCAACCAGCATGAGCCCAACCAGGAGGTCAGCCAAAAAGAGGGTCAAGGTGACGAAGCGCGCCACCACCAAGACCAAGGCGAAGCGCGCCACCACCAAGACCAAGGCGAAGCGCGCCACCACCAAGACCAAGGCGAAGCGCGCCACCACCAAGACCAAGGCGAAGCGCGCCACCACCAAGACCAAGGCGAAGCGCGCCACCACCAAGACCAAGGCAAAGCGTGCCACCAAAACAAAGACAAAGCGTGCCACCAAAACAAAGACAAAGCATCGGGTCACACGAAGAAGTGCTAGCCCCCACGGAGGGAGACGCTGAGGCTGTCTTGCCGCTTCAGGATTCCGTCGGTCTGTTGTTGCTCCTGCCCTAGCCCACGCAGCTTCATGGAAGCATTGACAAGCAAGTAAACAATTGCTCCCCCAATCACCACCACTATAACTACAAATAATACCCACCCATTCTTTTTCTGCTTGTCCTTGCCAAGTGATTCTTTCAATCGCAGCGGTCTTGTATTCATGACCTCAACACTATCTTTGTCTACAGGTGTTCTTTGCGTTGCGGGACAGTTGGCATCCGTTGCTTCCAATTGCAATGACACTGGGATTATCAGCGAGTCGTTTGCTCCCGTTGGGTCAACGATGGTGATTTGAGTGTTGTAATCGCCTCCCGTGCTCTGGGACGTCGAGTCCACCGTCAGTGTGATGACTTGCTGCCCCCCGTTGTCCAGGATCCCGCTCTTTGGGGTCACCGTGAAAAACGGCATGGCTGGGTATGCCTCCCACTGGACTTTGCCAAGATTGCTCCACCTCGAGTCGGATGCCAGGTTTGACAGTGTGAATAGGATGTCCTGCGTTTCGTTTGGCGCTTGGCAAGCGTCAATGTCCTGGACTCGGCGTGGTGGGTTTTGTGCATTGCCAGGCCGAATGTAATTGAGCTCGAATGCTGTCGGAAGCTTGCCCGAATCGCCTTGGGGGTTTAGATTACAATTCTCCACCATGCCATTGATCATGATCTCGCCTTTGGCATCGATTCCGTTGACATTTACTTTGTTCCCCGCTGAGATTTGCATGCAGATGTCTGGACAGGGCATGTCGAATTGCGTCGGATCCCAGAAGAGGCACGTGACCTTTTCAGGCTGGCAGTCTGGATTCCAGCAGTGCATGGGGAGTCCTGCAAGCGCGCCCTGTGGTGTGGGGTTGATGGGGGGTCTGCCGTCGCCCCCCTCTTCGCCAAGCTGTTCACCAAGGCAATACTTGTCGTAGAGTTTCTTCGTTTCCTCCGAGTGCGTGGCGAAACCTTTGGATCGACCCGTGTCTGTGACAGTGCAGTACATGTCATACCGAAACGCCTTGTATTGCCCGTTCTGCGCGAGGTCTTCTCCAATAAAAATGTCTTTAGGCTTGTTGGGGTCAGGGTCAGGGTCGTGCCATGACTTGTAGGCGTCAGCCGCACCCTTCCGAAACATCCTGGCGTCCTCCCCAACAAGCTCTGCGATGGCATTGTAGCAAGCGCACTCGCCCCTCGGTGCCCCGCTGCCTTCTCTGCAATAGTCTTCCACTATCTCTGCCAGGATCAGTTGGCTGGGGTGTCCGCGCTGCTGCGCATTCATGTACCACTTGTGGCAGAACTGAAGCTCGTATGGGTCATAGCATTTGCCATCGGCTGCGCATCGCTTCTTGGTTTCATCAAAGTGTGGTACCAGCATGACCGACTTGTCGCAGAATGGGTCCTTGACCCCGCAATACTCCTGCGCCACCGCAGCACACTCTCCAGCGGGGTCTGAGGGGCACCAGTTTGGGGAGCACCATTTGATGGCCTCCTCTCCGCTGTACTTTCCCCGACAGCAGTCCGTCTTGAATGCCTCATCCCACTTGAATTTCAAGACAGTTGCATTGCTCCAAACGTAAAAACCATCGGCCCAGAAGCATGCATCGCCGTCATTCGACGGGTCAAGGTCAAGTGCTGTCACCGAAAATCCACACGCGTCAAAATTTGTACACCCAAAGTCGATCGGGTCAAGGTTGCTGAATCGGGAAGCATCTTTCCAGAACTCGTCCTGATTGTACGGTGGCAAAGCGTTCATATTGCCCTGATTGCCTGAGTCGCTGGTCAAGCAATAATTTTGGGCGGGTGTGCCCTAATATTTGATTGGATTAAAAATCCTGTGGGTTTTCATGTCATGCTTGCTGATTGGGGGCATTTTCAGATCGGCAACGAAGCTCACCGCAGGGTTGGTTTTTGGGCCCACTTTAAATTCCAAATCAGAAAAATCACATTGAAACGGAAGCGACATCCTGTGTTTTTGTCTTTATACCAAGAAACAAACATAATGTCGTCTGGATGGCTGCAGAATGCGTGTAACAGCCCCACACCAGATGACATGAGAGTCGCATTTGCTTTCAATCGCGTCGGCTGTCGCGGTCAGTATTCTGCCCATACATCTGGAACTTCCACTTCCGTGATTGGCATTTTTGATGGTGATGTACTTCTTGGAGTCCAATCGCAAAAAAGTACAGTAATGCCATACTGTGATGAAGGTTATATGGAGTGTTACGCGCATCATCCCGAGATATTCCCATCCCCGACCGCGGTTCCTGCGTGCCCCAGCGAGTTTGGTTTTATCCCCAAAGAAGTAGAATGTCCCACGAATGCGTGTCTGTACACCGCGCGTCTCGACCCTTGTGCAGTGCATGAATAGGACATTGGCATAGTAAATTACCGCACTGGGGCGTCAAGGCCAAAGTGTGACAAGACGCAATGGGATTCGCACTGGAAGCTTGATTGCTGTCTGGGGATAATCGATAGCAATCCGACGTATACATCTGTCACAACAACTTTATGCGATCCACGATGGTGCCCCAATGACCCCACGGGAGTGTGCTCGACGGCTATCTTTGCGACGTGCAGCGCGGCGTACACACAGGCGGATGGATCCGTGATGCCCCTCGCACTGAAGGAAGGCCACGCTTGCAACGTCTGGTACGCGAACGCCGTGCACGAAGGCTTGGGAGCGCCTCGCTGTCGTGTCGGACCTTGGCATCGAATTTTGCGGCAAGTACCCCGACAGCCCGCATGTGCTTGTCTCTTGTCCGTGCAGCGCGCGCAAAAAGGTTGCACCACCCCCCCCTTGTGATGTCCCGTATACATCGCTTACGAATGGAAATCCTGCAGCGGTCGGGTTCGCAGACGGAGCTTCCAATCCGCCCACGCCTGTGAATGTGGTGGATCACGTTTGCTTGGTTCCACAATGTGGACTTGGGAACGTGCTCACAACGTACGGCATCGAGTAGCAGCTCAAGACGTGCCCGTCTCAGCTCTGCATCCAGGTGCTGGAAAACAATACAATTGACGTTGGGACGATCAAGGCACGCGGAATTTACATTGACGACCAAGACTTGGTGTGCAAGAACGACCCGACTCAGACGGCAGAGCTGCCCCTCCCGCGTGCTGGAACGGATTTTTTTCAGCTTAACATCCCGCTTGCCGACAATGGGAAACTCGTTCAGGACGAGTCGCACGCGATCCCCGTCTTCAATGATGCTTCGAGCGGTGCCGCTCCGTTTGAGTTTACGACCATGGTGGAGCCAAGTCTCGACAACATCCCTGGAGTGTCTCTCTCTCCCACGACGACGCAGTCGGTGGCGGCTGGTGGGGTTCCCGCGAACGTCACGTTTCGCATCACACAGGACTACGACAACAAGGCCAGAACCTTCCGAGTCAAGTTTGTCGGCACGGATGGTAAGCAGGCCGCGATGCAAACGCTGCAGGTGGCTACGTACGTCACGAAGCTCCCGCCACGGCCCCAATGCGGGGAGGTTCCTTGCCCCAATCCAACAAGTGGTGGTGGGGCAGGCCCAGGAGTCATTCGATTGGAGAAACCATTTCCTTGGATCGCGTGGATTGTAGTCGTGCTTGCAGTCATAGTTGCCGCACTGAGCGGGGTGGCGGCATATTGGTGGTGGAGGGATGTTTCAAGCAAAAGCAAGATGGATAAATCTGCGCGAAACGCAGCGATGAATGTGGGGCGTCGACAATGATTTCCATGTAACAACCACAAGACAAAAAGACACGAAAGTATCGGATGGAATCATACACAGTGGATCGTCATGAAGCTATCGCCTCGGATGTGTGGGCGGCCCAGCACAAAGATGGCGCGAGCAAAGACTTCCTGGGAATTCTCCAGTACAACACCAACATGCCAGGGCGCTAGCGCGTGAGCGAGCGAGACGCGATCAGCCTGTACAGCGACAAGAGGAACATCGAGGGCGACCTGGCCTCGGACAACTTTTTCTAGACTGGCATGTGCACGGCAGTGGACGGCCTCAACGTGGTAGATATGAACGGTGGTCCCAAAAACGGCCAGCCCTTCATCGGCAACGTCTTTTGCCGCACGTTCCCAAAGCTTCAGGCGGGCTACGAGCGCGCAGCTCAGCTGGCCAGCCTCGCAGGCTACTACGACTTGCCAGAAGGTCATCGCGTGCTGGAGGCTGAGAAGATCTAGAGGCCAGGTGGCATGTCGCAGCCTCACCTCCGACTTTCAGCCAAGCACGATGCTCGCACGGGTGGCGCCCAGCTGAAGCGGGGTGCCATTCGCGCTGCTGCCGACGGCGGCGCGCCCAAGGGCCTCTTCGCAGGCCAGATCTGGGGCAAGCCGACCGCCGAAGATCGCTCTCGCCCGCGCCGCGTGACGGCCGACATGGTGCGCAGCCGTACTCGCCAGATCCGTGCCGAGAAGCTCGGTGGATTTCATGAGACGCACGTGACTCCCCAGCAGGCAGAGAAGTTTTCTCTCGTGCAGACGCGTGAGCTGTCACCAGAAGAAATCAGTGCGCACAAGACAGGAAGGTTTGGTGTCATGCAGCCTGGGCTTGCCAAAAACTTTGGTCGCGTCGGCTAAACACCGCACAGACATGAATATTGATTGGGCTTGCAAATCGCAACTCAAAACTGTACTCAACCTCAGTTGTCATTTCATTTCATTTCACTTTCATATTGTACCAATGGATTAGGCTACACATTCGACCCACGCAGAGCGCATGGCCTTTCGCCTGCTCAACACCATTTTGGACTTCGGTGCGAAGGAACCGTCCGCGAAAGAGATTGGAGGCCTTTCTCAGAAAACTTGCGTTTTGCTCCGAGACAGGTTCACCAAGTTTGAAACCGATGCCATGTTCTTCAAAGAACTAACAACCCCAGTCGAAGCGGAACGCGCGTTCATTCGCATTCGGAGGCAGCTCGAGCGGCCTCGAGTGGTGGGCTTGCTGGAACTGCGAAAACGAGCCATGGATGCCGACGCCCTGCGTGAAGACTTAACCATGGCATACGACGAAGCCGACAAGTTGCGCGACCAAATTGACGAGCTCACGAGTCGGCTAGCAGCCCAGACAGGCAAGCCGATGCGGTCCTCAGGGGAGGCAGGTCCAGCTTCTTCAGAACCTGCTGAAGCTTATCTGGATTCAGCGAGCAGTTCGAGCGCGGGGCCGCTGTGAGACTCGCTGCTTCACTCCCTGGTACGAAGTTGTATTCCTCTGCTTTGGGTCCGAGCGCACACGCAAGGATGGTTCGGTGTGTCAGTGCATTGGGCTGCACAAAGTTGTACACGCCCGTGACGCCACTGGAAGCAAGGATTGGGATGAGTGGAAGCATGTCGGGGATGAAGGTGATCGAGTTGTGCTGGTCGCCAACCACATGCTTCTTGTAGGACAAGAGTTTCGTCAAGAGGCATCGCGCGCTGCCGTCTCCCGTGACTGGCATGCGGATGCGCAGCAAAAGCACGTTTTCGAGGCCCTTGATGTCTTCCTCTAACATTGCCTTCGTGCGAGAATAGAAGGAACCGATAAAATTGGGCGCGTCTTCCTCTGTGAATCCCAGGCTTGAATCTCCCACATTCGGATGCTTCTCGTCGTGCTCGTAGATGCACCCCGACCCGAGGAGCGTGCAGTGTATGCCACGCTTGCTGCATGCCCGCACCAGCGCTAGCGTTCCCGCATAATTAACGGCGAGCGTTTCCGCCTTGTGCGCGTCGCACCAATCCACAGTTGGGACTCCCGTCAATGCTGCTGCGATGATGACGCGGTTTGGCTTGACTGCTGCAAGCTCGGCAATTGTGTCGTCTACTGCTTCCAGTCGCGAGTTTGCTGGAATAATGTCACCACTCCCTTCTGGCCAAGCGTGACAAAGTTTGTTGCCCAACCAACCCGTAGATCCCCACACAAGAATGCGTCGTGCTTCTTCCATGTTTTGTTTATTACGCTCAGGAAATCAGGGCATAGACAAAGTTCGCGAACGAAACGAGTCCGACACCTAGACCTAGCTTGTCTAGAACTCCAAACACAGAAGTTAATGCCCCATTTCCAAATCCAGACACCATCCTGTTGACATTATTGTATCTGATGCCTTTTACTATGCGTGGAACGGAATCCCAAGGCGAAATATGGAATAATACTGGCGCCCACCTTCGCATCATGATATAAGCAGCCACGGCCACAATTAGAATGAACAACTCTCTCACCAACGCGCCTGGGTACGTCCACGTTGTGATTTTTCCGTCAAAAAAGGATAGCAGTCTCGTGACATAGATGCGAATCATGGCGTAAAAACCAATGTAGCTTGCAAGCTGCACCATGCTCTGTCCAAAGACTACGGAGTCTGTAAGCTTCATCGCCTTAAAGAATTCCAAGAGGCCAAGGTTGACCGCCTCTAACCTTAGCATCCCCGTGAATATACCGAAGTAAGTCAGAATGGGCCACAGCTAGCTCACGAAGTGGCGCATGATGCTTCCCAGAATCTAAAAGAAGAACTGCCATGCTGATTTTACACATTCTGGTGCTTCTTGGTAATAAAAATCGTTGTCTGCAGGGGCGCCCCCCGCGTCCCGACTGGGGTCAAAGGAGGGGGGCTGTTGCCGCGTTCGACTCTTTGGCGGCGGCGTACTGGGCGTAGTACTGGGCGTTTGCGGCGTAGTACTGGGCTTTTGCGGCGGCGGCGGCCTGCGCCTTCGCGGCGTACTGGGCGCTCGGTACGTCTCTTTCCCTCCCCGCGTCCTTACCCCCCCACCCGACAAGGGCTGCAATTTGCGCTTTAAATCATCCAAGGTTGGAAGCGGGCCCATGCTTCGAAGTATTATTTTGCACACGATATGCAGTAAGTTCTAGTTCCTCCAGGCAGGG
>FUWD013230947.1_pt1 | contig 14589 bp, 17 predicted proteins | sample 1063281 | NCBI WGS metagenome assembly FUWD01 (sample SAMEA79048168, study PRJEB19326) | metagenome | biome: marine | reverse complement strand
ACGAATTATAGATTTTTCCATGCTATCAAATAAAATGATAAATCTACTTACAGTGGGGTTTATCCACTATTAATTGTATAAATAAAAATTTGATATATACATTAAACTTCTTTTTTAAATAATATCGTGTCGAATTGTGGAATGTGTTTGGGTCTAATGTTTTACATAAAGTTCGTTTGAATTGAGGATCTTGTGTATAACTCGTATATTCTTTATTATATTCCATTGGATGTTTATATAAATCGCTTTGGGACGTTGGTACATAAAACGCTTGCGAGTCTCGTTGTAAAGCCATATACTGATTACGTAATTGACTTTCTAAATCAACACGTGAATGGTGTGGCGACGGGTCGGTCGTTGTTTTTGTAGTGGTTTCAATAGGAATTTTAAAATCGCTATATTTTGTAGTGGTGGGTCTATAATCAAACATTGGTTTGAATTGTTCATTGTTTGGTATATTTCTTTTATTTATACGATAGTTTATTTCTTCATCCATATACATAAACAATATAAATAAATAATACATATAAACATAAATGTGTGGAATATTTGCTTATTTGAACAAAACTATAAGCATCGACCAATTAAAACATTTAAGTTCACTAGGGTCAAAGCGTGGTCCCGAATCTAGTGTATTTTATAGTCTAGAAGAAGACCTACATTTTGGATTTAATCGTTTGGCAATCAATGGATTAAATGAAGAATCCAATCAACCTATTATCCATAAACATTATAGTTTAATTTGTAATGGTGAAATATTTAACTATAAAGAATTATCAACCCCTTATGTACTAAATACTCAAAGTGATTGCGAAGTTATTTTACATTTATACGAAGAATATGGGGTAGAAGCATTTGAAAAATTAGACGGTGAATTTGCGTTTATTCTTTATGATGCATTAAAAAAGGAACTACTTGTAGTAAGGGACGCCTATGGAATTAAACCATTGTATCAAAAAATAAGCAATAGTGCTTATACGTTTTCGTCTGTATTGGAAGCTGTAACTCACGAAGAAACAAGCGAAATCACTCAAGTAACGCCTGGCACATTTACCTTATTTAAATATGACAAAGGATTTAAAAAAGCAGAACAACGTAAATATGATGTATTAAATAAAAGTTATCCTGAAATGTCCAAAGAAGACCATTATAAACAATTATATCATTTGCTGGAAGACGCGGTTTTAAAGCGTATTACTACGTGCGAACGACCATTATGTTGTTTATTATCCGGAGGTCTAGATAGCAGTATTGTTTGTGCGATTGCTTCTAAATATTATAGAAATAAAGGCGAAACATTGACCACGTATTCCATTGGAATGAAAGGAGGAGAAGATTTGTATTATGCGAATATGGTCGCCAAACATATTAAGAGTAATCATCACGAGGTGGTTGTTACCCAAGAGGATTTCATACAATCTATACCACACGTCATTCGAGACATTGAAAGTTATGATACAACCACGGTCCGGGCAAGTGTTGGAAATTGGTTAATTGGTAAACACATCAAAGATACAAGCGATTTTAAAGTGGTCTTGAATGGAGATGGGGCGGACGAATTAATGGGCGGATATTTGTATTTCAATCAATGTCGGAGCCATAATGATTTTCACGATGAATGTATTCGTTTATTAAACAATATTCATTATTTTGATGTACTTCGTAGCGATAGGTGTATTGCTAGTCATGGGTTAGAATCGCGCACTCCCTTTTTAGACAAAGACCTTGTACCATATTATTTATCGATCCCAATTGAATTCAGAAAAGGTTCCACTGAAAAAGAATTTATTCGTTATGCGATTCAACAAACCGCAAGCGACCTTTTACCTTATTCTATTTTATGGCGTAAAAAAGAAGCATTTAGCGACGGCGTGTCAAGCTTACAAAAACCTTGGTTCAAAATGATTCAAGATACACTTGTGGATTATAATAATACCACCGAAGAATTGACCAACGAGCAATGTTATTATCGCGACCTTTTTGTTCAATATTTCGGTAATCATACAAATATCATTCCTTATTATTGGATGCCCAAATTTGTAGACACCAATGATCCCAGTGCAAGAACATTAACGCATTATAGTTCTATAAATGAATATTTCTATCGAATGAAGTATTTTTTGACTGATATGTTCATGTATCGATTTAGGCAATTGATTTTCTAAAACAATATATTTTTTTAATTTATGCTTTATGGAATCTTTATAAGTTACGTTTTCTTCCAATACATTCTTTAATTTATCTTTTATGGCTCGATACGTGTATTGAAAAATATATTTCTCGTATTTTAAATATACAATATTCGGATGTTTCATATGTTTATGGTGTTTATCATCTATAAAAAGAAAATAATCATTTAATAATAGGTCGGGAATACAATATAATAAGTCATCATAACTTTTATATGTATGAAGACGTCTTGAATGATAAGTGATTATGTAATCAAAAAAAATACTATTTGTTTTTTTATTGATGTATTGTATAACTTTTTTAACAAAAAAATCATTTTTGTTATTCGCTATAAAGAATTACATATTTTATGTCTTTTGATTTTTTCTTTTTTAATATAAAATCAAAAATATCAAACATATGAGGACGAAAATAGTCTTCCAATAATTCAAAATAATGATTATAGTCTATGTTACAATAAGTTTCAACAATATTTATTATTATTATAAATTGTTTGAAAAAACCTATGGTTTCATCCAAATCAATTATGATATGTTTATTCATTTTTTTATCTATATATAATATTAATGACAAAACATTTATCTATTTATGAGTGTATACATGTATTAAGATACTATAATAAAAGCGTACCCAACAGTATATATAAAATTAAACAAAAAACAAATGTTTTATTGAATAAACATATGTTTGGACATATTCATAGTTTACCCGTTTTGTATCATTTTACATTCAGTAAACATAAATATATAGGATATAACACAAAAAAAAATTATATTAAACCTTTTCGTAAAACAAGAAATCATACGCCAAATTATTATTTGATGTAATCTAAAATACGTATAAGTATTATTTCTTGGGATGTAAACTTTTGAAATAATATAAGGTCATTCATTTTTAAATTGAAAAAACGATTATTATACCCTTTACATAATAATACAATTTCATTTTTTTTGTATTCTATTTTGGTCAATATCGCACCTTTATACAAAACAATATTTTCCGGATTAATTAAATTGAACCAACGAATATGATTACCCATGGTCAATTCATCCAATTCGTCAATGAACCTGTAATCTTTTAGCAAGAGTGATATTTTTGAGTTCTGAACCTTTGAACCCCATTTTTTGTAGTATATTATTTTTGGATTCTTTTATGATGGAAGAATTCAAATGGATTAAATTTTTTTCATCTAAATCTTTTACCAATGCGTTTAATTCTTCATTCATCATATTAGATACAAACATAATATACTTAAATGATTTTCATTAAAAAGAAGATAGCCCTAAAGACTCATTTGCTGCAACAGGTCCTTGGTCCATATATTGTGGAACCGCTTTTTCAGCGTGTTTTTCGTACATTTGGTTATAATTTTTACCATTGGTTTCTTCTTTTGTATTTTGAGGATATGGGTTGTTCATTGGTCCTGGAGAAGGAACTTGTATACTAGGTGGGGTATATATTTCTTCGTCTTCTTCCAATGATTGCATATTTTCTTTTTCAAGACCAATATAAATGAATGCTCGTTTTAATAGTAAATTTGCTTTTTTACTTATAGTCGTTTCTAACGTAAATAATATGAAAATAAAAGGTAATATGAAATGAAATACATTCATTGAGCTATACGATTCTTTGCTATAAGTAGGTATAAACACAATCAAACGATGAATAAACCAAAATAAAATTAACAAAACAACCAATTGTAAAACAACTTCTATTAATATTTCGATACTGCCTTTATAATCGTCAAAAGGCGGTAAATACATTTTCATCATTTTTACCACCAAAGAAATGGGAATAATCGCCAACGCAATATATTGAACGACGTTTAACATTTCGCTTTTATCTTTTTGAGTCAAATTAACCATATAAGAAAAAAAAGATTCTACTTCTCCGCCTGTTTGTATAAATTCATCGTCCATTAGTTTATGTAAAGAAATTAAATATAATAAATATAGATTATAATGTGCGGAATTATTGCTTGTATGGGAAAAGACGCATCGACCTATATTATAAATGGTCTAAAACAATTACAAAATAGAGGGTATGATTCGGCCGGTATTTCACTAATGTACCAAGGTCAGTGGACCATAAGAAAATATGCGTCACATGATTCTATACAACGTTTAAGTAATATTGTATATCCACCGTCCACCAATGGTATCGGACATACTCGTTGGGCGACCCATGGAGCAAAAACTCAGCAAAACTCTCATCCTCATCAAAGTTATAATGGAGTATTTACATTGGTTCATAATGGTATTATTGAAAATTATAAAATACTAAAAGATTTTCTAATGAAACAAGGATGTGTGTTTTATTCACAAACGGATAGCGAAGTCATTGTGAATTTATTGGAATATTATTACACTAAAGACTATAATGTAATAAACGCAATACAATGTGCGACACAAAAAATGGAAGGAACATGGGGTTTGTGTATTCAATGTTTAAACGAAGACAATACATTATATTGTCTTCGTCGTGGTAGTCCATTATTAATAAGCAACAATGATGATTTTGCGTTAGTCTCGTCGGAATATAGCGGATTTTGTGGAATAATGAACCATTATATAGAACTAAACCCAAATGACATATGTAAAATAGAATATGTAAAAGATAAAATACGAATGACTACGAAACACAATTATGTATTGAATGAAATTCACAAAGAAATATGTTCATATACATACGAACCTTATATGAATTGGACTCAAAAAGAAATTTATGAGCAACCTGAAACCATTGAAAACGTTACGAACCACGGTAGTCGTTATCATTCAGACGGAACCATACATTTAGGAGGATTGAACAAAGATTTATTGAAAAATATAGAACATATTATTTTGTTGGGTTGTGGGACGTCTTATTTTTCGGCATGTATTGGGTGTAAATATATGAAAACTTGGTGTGATTTTACAAGCGTCCAATGTTTTGATGGCGGAGAATTTACAACATACGATATTCCTAAAGGTAAATGTGCGTTTTTATTTGTCTCTCAGTCAGGAGAAACCAAAGACCTACATAAATGTATCGAACTATTACAAGACCATATAAAAATAGGGGTTATCAATAAAGTGGATTCTATTATTGCCCGTGAAGTAGATTTTGGGTGCTATTTAAATGCCGGTAGAGAAGTGGGTGTAGCATCTACCAAATCATTTGTATCCCAAGTAGTTCTTTTGTCTATGATTGCTTTATGGTTTGCCCAATTACAAAAAGGATTGAGACCAAACCACAAAAAGGTAATACACGATTTGACTCATTTAAGCGAACATATAAACCAAGCGTTGACTATAGATGTAAAACCCTATTTACAAATGTTCTCCAAGGGAAATTGTTTTATATTAGGAAAAGATTACGACGAATATAGTTCCAAAGAAGCGTCTTTAAAAATAAAAGAATTGGCTTATATACACGCAGAAGGATATTCGACCAGTAGTTTGAAACACGGACCTTTTGCTTTGCTAGATAAAGACTTCCCTGTTATATTATTGTCCCCGCGAGACAAACATTGGCAAAAAAACGAAAACGCGTATGAAGAACTTAAAAGCCGTACCAATTATATTCTCACCATTACGAACGAAGAATTAGACCGCGAACATAGTATAATGGTTCCTACAAATAAAACATATCAATGTATACTAAATATGATTCCTTTACAATTGCTGGCGTATGAATTATCATTAATACGTGGATACAATCCAGATAAACCGCGTAATTTAGCCAAAGTGGTTACGGTCGAATAATATATCTATATATATATATGTCTCTGAGAAAGTCAAATATAGTTTCATTGAATGAAATGGAAAAAAGAAATCCGTTAGTTCATTATGAAACAGTTATAAATACTATAAAAAACGAACAATCGGATGATTTAGTAAAAAACATAAAAGATATAAATCTTGGGATTTATGACCCAGAACGAAAAATAAAAGAATTAAAAGCTCTTATGGAAACTTTAAAAGAAATGAAGAAAATGGTAGTTCATTATTACGAAAAACTGAGTAAAGAAAAAAGTAATTCGTCCCCCAAATCATTGAAAGATTCATATTTAATTTTAATGAATCGTTTAGATGAAATTCATAAAATATTAAACGAATTATTAAATCAAACGTCTTTAAATGACCCATTGCTTGTACCAAACCATTTAAAAAACACAAATAAAATAACTAATAACAATATTGCGAAAAATCCATTGTTCGGAACAAATCATTTAAATAATTATATTCCATTCAATGAATATACGAAAAAAGTAGGAAATGAAAGAAATGATTTTGAAAAGAAATTAGGAAACAAAACAAAAAACGAATTATTAAAAAACATAGAAAACAATTTGGACGGCATAAAGAAAATGGATAAAAATAAATTATTAAAACAATCACTTTATAACCGTGTTATGAAGAGTAAAAATAGGTCAAACCGACTAACTCCGTCCATAAATAAAATGAAAAATGAATTATATTATCATCCAAAGAAATATATATCAAAAACAGGTATTCATAAATCGCCAAGACGACCATCTACAAAAACGAATTTCAAATTGAAATCACCTACACGAAAAGTATATAAACCAAAACCAAGACCCATCGCGAAAAATCCATTGTTCGGAACAAATCATTTAAATAATTATATTCCATTCAATGAATATACGAAAAAAGTAGGAAATGAAAGAAATGATTTTGAAAAGAAATTAGGAAACAAAACAAAAAACGAATTATTAAAAAACATAGAAAACAATTTGGACGACATAAAGAAAATGGATAAAAATAAATCACCAAGACCCATCGCGAAAACACCTATGGTTGAAAAGAAAACACGAAAAGTATATAAACCAAAACCAAGACCCATCGCGAAAAACCCATTGTTTGTACCAAACCATTTAAATAATTATAATCCATTCAATGAATATACGAAAAAAGTAGGAAATGAAAGAAATGATTTTGAAAAGAAATTAGGAAACAAAACAAAAAACGAATTATTAAAAAACATAGAAAACAATTTGGACGGCATAAAGAAAATGGATAAAAATAAATCACCAAGACCCATCGCGAAAACACCTATGGTTGAAAAGAAAACACGAAAAGTATATAAACCAAAACCAAGACCCATCGCGAAAACACCTATGGTTGAAAAGAAAACACGAAAAGTATATTTATAAACCAAAACCAAGACCCATCGCGAAAACACCTATGGTTGAAAAGAAAACACGAAAAGTATATAAACCAAAACCAAGAACAACACCATATTAAAGTACTTGTTCAAAAATATAAATTTAAGACATTTGGTAAATAACTAAACTAGGCGCGTTATATTAATCACACATTATTATATCATATATTAATGTGTGACAAGAATTTGTGTGTTGTATTTTTATGTAACAAACCATATTTTAATAAATTTATGTATACGTGTCAACAATTAATTGCCCACGGAATATATAAAGGAAATATTTGTTTAGTCATTGGAGACGATTTGTATAATAGCCCTTTGTTGAATTGTGAATTTATTCAACAAAATAATATCATCATAAAATATTTTCCAAATATTCCGTTTTCACAAGAGTTTACAACTATACAAAAAACGATGAAACGCCCACCTCATTGGTTTATGAAGCAGTTTCAATTTCATAAACTACATTTATTTAACACATTTTTCAAACAATGGGATTATATTTTTTATTTGGATTGTGGAATAACTATTTTTTCAGATATAACTCCTATGATAGATGAATGTAAAGAAAATACATTGTTGGCTCACTCAGATGCTTTCCCGACGTATCAATGGAAATTACATAATCAATTTGATAAAAACAATATAAACTATTTTACGAAACTATCCAACACATACGATTTAAATATAGATTATTTCCAAACCACCATAATGTTATATGATACAAGTATAATAAAAAAAAATACATACGACGATTTATTGAAATTATTAATAGAATATCCCATTAGTATAACAAATGACCAAGGGATAATCGCATTATATTTCACCAATATAGACCCATTGTTCGAGCAAATAAAAACACACAATAAACAAGTATATTTTTATGATTATTTATCAAGAAATAAACAAAATAAGTATATTATGTTGAAATTAAAATAACTTAACACGTAGATTGCTCAAAATCTTTTTCAGCGACAGAACAAGACGTCAAATGAACTTCTTCTTTTTTTACGCGTTTGGTTGGTTGTCTCAACATATAGTCACCGCTTTCCCGTTCTTTTAAGATAATCGCCCACGTATCTTGAATATCATTCAACGTTAAGTCAAACCACGCTTTGCATCTAGGTACAAATACACACGAATATACTTCCAATTTCCAATATACATTTTTAAGCCATCCTTCTTTAGGTTCTTCATCCAACCATTTTTTTGGGTCACTACAACTTAGGTCCATATATTCATATACGTAAGCTTCATTTTCTATGTAGACTTTGATAATACCTTTTTGTTTTTCGTCCAACGATAATTTAAACGAGCCGTCTTTCAAATAGTCTTCATACGACCCGTATTCTGTAAATTTTGTTTCTACAAAATCACAATCGTCTAAGTCACATACTTCCATTTGTATTTGCATTTGAACATAATAATCGTGTTTGGGAATACCGTTGATTTCACGACTTACGACGTTTTTGATTTCTATCATTCTTCCATAATTATTGTTTCCGGTGACAATACCATCTGGTGAGGCCGCCAAGAATTTATGTTTAGGATGTTCGATACATCCAAATTCACTTATAGTTGTATCGTTCCACATTTCATATAATTTTACACTAAGTGGTTCATATTTGTGCCCCCAAGTCATAGGTGTTTCGCTTAACGAAGGACCATATTTTTTTACTTCCATTGGTTTACATTTTTCATAAATGATTTGATTACGCACTTTTTCTTTTTCTGAATAAGCTTTCCAAGCATTGCTTGCCGTAATATGATTCGCCCGAAAATCATACCACTCAGGCGTCCTTTGTTCCGGTTGACTCAGTTCTTGTAAATGTTGTATATGTTCTTTTATATCGCAACGACACGCGATTTGTTCTTCGATGGTTTTCATAAATGTCATATAACTACGTTTTAACTTTAACTCTTTTAAAGAGTCGTCCAAATTATTTTGTATCCAATCGTCTATAGTTTTTTCGTCCATAAAATCGGATACAAAATCTTTTAAATGTGTAATTATGTTGTTTTCTAAATGGTCGGTCACCATATGATGAGGGTAGTCCAAGAATACGTTCCATATTTCGTCGTTGAACATTGTATGTATATATTAATGAATTGTTTTTAATCAATTTTAGGAATTGTTTTTTTTACTTTTAACGTAGACGGTTTATCTGTTAATAAAGAAAATACACGACTTGTTTTGTTAAACGTTAGACCAGGAATAGATTCAATATGTCCGCTATCTTGGTTGTAGACTAATTCATTGTTTTTACTAAGTTTTTTTCGTTCAATCATTTTTGTAAGAAGATTAGTTGTTTTGTTTACTTCATCTTGCGTTAAATTATAACTTTCACGAATGTCTTTAATATATTTTTTAATCTTAACAATCTTGGCTGTTTTGGTCAATTTCGACCATATTCCTTTACGATTTTTGTCCATATCATCGTTTAGAAAATTCGCAAGAGATTCTTCGGTGGTTACCACATTCGTTGTATGTAATGTAGAGCCAGTATGAATTAATGTCCTATAATTTAAAGCATTGTATTCTTTACAATCGCTTTTCAACTCATTCATAGTATAATATATTTAATATGTTTAATTCATAATATGAAACATATTATTTTTAATACGCATTTAAAAAAAAATATATATGACATAAATTACGATTTATCTTTTCAAAAACTATGTATTCATAATATGTATTATGATATATGTAATGAGCCACATATAGAAAGTGAATTAAAGAAAAAAATTAGTTCTTACAAACAACAAGATAAGAAGAAAAATAAATATGACCAAGTATCCCATATTACATACAAAGAACTCATTCAAAAATTATATGATTGTGATTTAAAATGTTATTATTGTAAACATGATTTGTATATTTTGTATAAACATAAAAAATCTATGACCCAATGGTCTCTAGAAAGACTCAACAATAATATCGGACATTATTCCAATAATACGTGTATTTCTTGTTTGCGCTGTAATTTACAAAGAAGAAACGATAATCACGAATATTTTAAATTTTCAAAACAATTGAATATAATTCGTATGGATGATAAATCAATATAAACATATAAAGAATAAATTATCAATGAATGACGAAATTTTAGACCAAAATAATTTGTTATTAGTGAAGTTAATGTTATTTTACAAAGAAGGTTCTAATCTTAAAAAAATGCTGGTCATCATCAATGGCGAATCTAGAACATCTCTTCGTATTATTGATTGGTTTACCACAAATTATGCCAAAAAATATTTTACAAAATACAAAAACAAAAAATCTACGCGTTTTATTGTGTACGAAGATTATAAATTAAATTTAAAGGCGTTTAAAAAACAACGTTTCGACCCTTTTTGTAGATGGGAACGTATACAGGTACCATATGGGGATGGATATTCAATCGAAACCACGATTGGTCAATTGAACTTTTTTAAATGGGCGATCGAAAATGATATTATTCAATATATAGAAGACAATTATGATATTATTGAAGAAGATATGAATAATAATAATAGCCTTTCAAGAAGTAAAAAAAATCTAAATATTACTCGAAAAAAACGACAAGAATTATCTGTATCTGCTAGTAAATGTTTAAAAAAAGAAATGGTAGAAATTACAGTAAATTTCAATTAAAATTTTAATGTATATAGTTATATGGGAAACATTTATTCGTCATTTCCTATGGTACATTTTGAAGATATTTTTAAACACGATGTTATTATAAATACTTTACCTGAACACGAACAATTTTGTCTCATTGATAAAACTTTGAATATCAATGAGGAAATAAACACAATGAACCAATATTTGAAAACCAATAAAAAAATATGGGTTGTTGTCTACGGAAAAAATTATAGAGACAAAACGATCATTAAAAAGTTCAATCAATTAAAAAAACTAGGATTTACAAATGTGTCTATTTATTTTGGTGGAATGTTTGAATGGTTGATGTTACAAGAAATATATGGTTCAGATAATTTTAAAACCCAAGGCAATACTTTAGATATATTACAATTTAAATAATAGTTTATAAAGATTATTATGGATGAATTTAAACAAATTAAATTATCAAAAACGGAATGGGTAAGCATTGAAAAAAAATTAGACCAAAAAGAATTACATATTGTGGAGTTAATCAAGAAAGGTTATAATGACTTGAATATACAAGAACATATTCATATTACTTTATTTGATTGTATCAAAATCGAAAATAAAAATCCACATTATTACATATATATACACATTTTGAAACCAATGCTTAAAAAATTACAATTAGAATGTCCGAATGTAAAGCAACCTAAGTATAAATTAAACAGCGCAGACAAAATACGTATTGAAAATATAAAAAATATAGAATCCACCATTGAATATGTTATATTGGACAATTATAAAAAATGGAAGAAAAAAGATAAAATTATTTATTATTATAACATAATTTATTTATTTGAAACGTATCCGCAAATTAATCCTTATTTTCGTGAATCTCTTTCAAATATATCATCGTCATTATGTCCTGAAGATATTTTAAAACATTGTTCAAAAGTAATAGAAAACAATCCTATTTTTGATTATATTCCTTTACAATTACACCCACACCAAAAAGACATATATTCTATATTACAAAAAAAAGAAAGAAATATTATATTTTATACATCCCCCACTAGTTCTGGTAAAACATTAACTCCTATTGGCTTATGTCAAGGGTTCAAAGTTATTTTTGTATGCGCATCGAGACATATTGGTATAAATTTAGCAAAAAGTGCTATCAATGTAGGAATAAAAACGGGGTTTGCGTTTGGTTGTAAAAATACGGAAGACATACGATTACATTATTTTTCAATCAATAGTTATTCGAATAAAAAACCAATCCATAGCGATGGTACAAAATTGGAATTATTGATTACAGATATTCATTCTTATGAACACGCTATGAACTATATGTTATCTTTCTTTGACAAAGAAAACATTATTTTATTTTGGGATGAACCCACCATATCGATGGATTATGATGACCATCCTTTACACGAACTTCTTTCTAACATTTGGAAAATAAATAAAATACCAAGACTTATATTATCGTCTGCTACGTTGCCCAATCATTTAGAACCAATGATTGATACGTTTAAAACAAAATTTGAAGGTTCGCAATTTCATAAAATAGAGTCAAATGATTATACTAGTAATATTGTGTTGATGGACAATTCCAATAATATAATTATGCCACATAGTTATTTTGATACAATAGAACAAGTAACCCAGTTTGTTGAAACAAAGGGCAACCATTATTTGAAATTTTTGAGTGTATGCGAGTGTGCAAATTATATTTTAAAGACTTCCTATTTAGACGACTTCAATAAAATACCTATGAAAAATATAAACGCATATACCATCAAGCAATATTATTATAAAGTCATACAAAAACAACTCATTCACGACCATTGTAAAACGTCTTATGATAATTCAGTTATGTTTACGACGAAATCAGCGTGTTCCATTCAATATGGTCCTGCGTTATGGTTAGTGAAAGATGTAGAACATTACACAGATGAACTGATGAAACAATTAAATATTAATTCTAATGTATTAGACGGCCTTGAGAAAAAAATAAATTTCAACTTTAATTTAAATAAAACCATTGCGCAACATAAAAAAGATTATCAAGATAAAATTGCGAAAGATGAAAACAATGAAAATAAAATGAAAAATATGCGTTTCGATGAAGATATATTAAAATTAGACCGTTTAATAAAGCAATTAGAACAAAATTATAAAAATATACAATTGGATCCTTTGTATATTCCAAATTCATACGATCATTTTATGCGGTGGAGTAAGTCTGGTAATTACAATACATCCAATGTGTTTAAAGGAAATATAGACGAAAATTACGTCAATCGTATTATGAATACAAACACATCATTCAAATACAAAGTGCTTTTATTATTAGGCATAGGTGTTTTGCATAAAAATGATATCATTTTCAATGATATTATGAAAGAATTAGCCGATTCAAAACAATTGATGCTTATATTAGCAACAAGTGATTATATATACGGTACCAATTATCAGTTTTCTCACGGATATTTATCAGAAGACATAGAGAATATAACCCAAGAAAAGATTATTCAGGCAATTGGTCGTGTAGGAAGAAAGGAAAAAAATAAAACATTTACTTTTAGGTTTAGAGACAATAAATATACAAGTTTGTTTTTTGAAACGATAGTTTCAAAAGAAGGAAATAAAATGAATGAACTTTTTATATTATAGTATATATATATGAGTTGCGACATGTGTAAGTTAAACAATAATAAGAAATGGTTATATACACTATATACTACATTAGTGTTTATTTTAATATCGAACCCTATGACCTATAAACTAGTGAATTCTATTTTAGGGAATGTCTCTGACAAAAATGGTTGCCCCACTACATTTGGCTTGGTCGTACACACCCTTGTGTTTACTCTTATTATAAGATTACTTATGTAGACTTAGGCTTAGTCTTAGACCGAGACTTAGACCGAGACTTGGACCGAGACTTTGACCGAGACTTAGACTTAGACTTGACCGAGACTTTGACCGAGACTTTGACCGAGACTTTGACCGAGACTTTGACCGAGACTTGGACTTGCTTACACTTTTAACTTTTCGTGTTTTAGGACTACGAGCAAAACTTCTCTTAGATAACATTTTTTTCTTTTTCTCAGGTCTACCTCTTTCCAAAATATCTATTTCTATACATTTTTTTATTAATTCATTATATTTTTCTATTATTTCATTTCTTCTTAAAGTTATACGTCTACCTTTTTTAGGTGTTATAACAAAAATTTCCATTGAATTTATTTTTAAACTTAATTGTTTTATAAAATTGCCAACCATAGTTTCTATGAATTTTTTGTTATTCATTTCCTCATAATTATATTTTCTTATATTTTCTTTATCTTCCCACAATGAGTAAATAATTTCAGCCATGTTATTTTCTAATACATCATTATTCATATTTTGTTCATCATATATATAGTTTAAATAACGTATTCTAGCTATATGATTAAAAAATTTATGCGAATTATCTTTGTCTGCTAAAACAATACGGTCATTCATCGCTCTCATATTATGATTAATTAGATCTTTGTATTTTTGTATATTATATTTTTTATTATTAATATCAAAAATATCTACTTTTTTTTAAATAAGAGTTCGGTGAATCCCATGTTTCATCTGTTTCATTT
>FUWD013192056.1_pt1 | contig 14594 bp, 14 predicted proteins | sample 1063281 | NCBI WGS metagenome assembly FUWD01 (sample SAMEA79048168, study PRJEB19326) | metagenome | biome: marine | reverse complement strand
TTTTTGAAAGCAGTTTGCTGGATGGAAAAAGCTGCTCCGTTACAATGTCGCTTTCAAAACCAAAATATTCCTGACGTGTTTTGAGTGCCATCACTAATTCTTCAAGTGACGCGTTTCCTGCACGCTCACCGATGCCGTTGATTGTACATTCGATTTGCCTTGCTCCGGCACGAACCGCAGCCAGGGAATTCGCTACTCCCATACCTAAATCATTGTGACAGTGCACGGAAAAAGTGACTTTATCAGCGTTATAAACTTCGTTCCGGAGACGTGTAATTAATTCAAACATCTCATCCGGCATGGTATATCCTACCGTGTCAGGAATGTTCAAAATTGTAGCGCCTGCTCGTACTGTTTCGGACAGCACTTCCACTAAAAACTCCGGATCACTTCGAGATGCGTCTTCAGGACTAAACTCGACACAATCCGTAGATTTTTTTGCCCGTTCCACCGCTGCGACGGCCATGTCCTTTACATCTTTCGGCTCCATCTGCAGCTTATGCTTCATGTGTAAAGCGCTGGTTGAAATGAAAGTATGAATGCCCCAATTTTTTGCATCACTCAAGGCTTCGACTGCAGAGTCGATGTCATTTTTTGAGGCACGGCAGAGTGACACAACGGTTGAGTTTATTATTTGCTGTCCGATTTGCCGGACGCTCTCAAAGTCTCCCGGAGACGATGCTGCAAATCCGGCTTCAATTGTATTCACTCCCAGGCGCTCCAGCTGCTTGGCAAGGGTCAGCTTTTCATCTGCTGACATTGAACATCCGGGGGATTGCTCTCCATCACGGAGAGTCGTATCAAAGAACTTTACCTTTTCCATACATCTCCTTACCAATTATGCACAGCCTCAGGGCTGCGGTTACAAAAGCCTGAACCAACACAGTTCAAGCGCCAAAAATCAGGTAGATCTGCCTGACAAAAATAAGCTCATGTAAATTCCGGATCCACTTCCAGACGACTTGGAGTGGCTCCGCTTGCACCTGCTTATGCGGAACGGGTTCGCCCAGAATTATTTTGTCTTTTTCCGGTTCCGGCCAACTGAATGAATCTGAAAGAGTCAAATCCACGCTGGAAGGACCAATTGTTAAACCGGGAGGTAAAAAACCGTCTTCCACTAATTTTTTAATGCCGATATCAGGAATAATCACTTTCAGAATGAAAAGAAAAATTAAGTTAAATCAAGGCATAATTCATGCGTTTACTGCAATAAACTTATCATACTAAGAACATACTTGAAAGCAAATGTTAATATCAGATTTAAAAAGACCATGCACTGAATGTGACGGCAGCGGGTTTCAGGCAGGATTCGATGAATGGGGAAGCATCCAGACTAACCTCCGCCAGTCCTGTCCGGGTTGCACCGGAAAAGGATACAATCTTACAGAACTGGGAGATAATTTGTGGAAATTATACAGTCCGATGATTCAGGACTTGATTCGTGAAGAAATACAGAAAAAGGGCTGAATGCCGAATGATTAAAATCCAAAGCCCGTCATAATAAATCCAGTTTCCTGAAGAAAATAGACTATCAATCCACCAAGACAAAGAAACGGTGCAAAGGGAATTTGGGTTTGCAGAAGATCCGGAATGTTCTGATTTATCTTTCTTTGTCTGAGCAATGAAATTCCGCCAATAATGATTCCGCTCAAAGCTGCAATCAGCAGGACCGCTCCCAGTCCCTGCCAGCCAACCCACAAACCAATCAAACCAAGCACTGCAGCATCACCTTCACCCAGTCCCTGACGGTGGCGGAAAGTTTCATATAAAAACCAATGAAATAAAGAATTCCGGCTCCAATCAGCAATCCGGTCAGGGAATTCAGCATTTCTTGAGGCGCAAAAAATGAAAGCCATAACAAACGCAGTCCCATTGCCAAAGCTATCAGCCGTCCTTCTATCAATAGAGTTTTTCTGTCAATCCAGGCAATTCCAACAAGTGCTGTGATTAAAATAAGATCATTTAGAAGTTCAGGGCTCCACTGCCTCCATTCACTGAGGGCCGCGGCCGTAATCGTCATTCCAATATAAATTCCCCAGTGCGAAAAAAGTTTTGAAAATTTTTCTGCATTTTCCTGCAAAAGTTCCTCCGGTTCAGCTACGGATAACTTCCGGACAAAACTCATCACCCAGCGTTCAAGCATCCAGGCTAATCCAAATCCAATGATTACGCCTCCGGCAAGGTTGGTTATTTCCTGCATTAAGGATTATGGTTTTAGTTTTAGCAATTTATGAAACTGAGGAATCGTTGGTTATTTCTGTCAGGCACGGACTTAATTAAAGTACTCTCTGTTGTCATCATTTTTCAGTGGCTTGTGAATCTTACTTTAAGCAATCCATCCTGAACATCATTATAGCCGCTTTGATCCATTATTGAATGTAAGGTAACAGTACCCTCAAATGTACGGTCGTTTGAACGGGGCGGTGCAACTTCAATGGTGGTCTTTGCCTTACCGTCCGAATTGAGCCGGATGGAATCAGGCATCTTCAAATTGTAGTAGTTACTTTTTAAGTATACCGAACCGGGACGATCTACAGGACGATCTGTGCCGTATCGTACTATCTGAAAATGTAAATTTAGTTTTAGGGATTCCTTTCCCTTAAAAACCGGTGCTGAAGGTTCAATCCAGAGTTTAAGCTGATTCGGAATCAGACTAATTTTTTGTGGTAAAAAATCGTTTTTCCGGACTTGATAGAGTCGTTGACCTGCAAGTAATTTAACGGAGGAACTCTTGTTAGAAACCTTGGCCATTCCGGAGGGTACAGTAATGTCAATTCCGGTTTTTTCCCTTGAAAATCTCAGAGAGGCATCTGAAAGCTGCAACCGCATACCTCCACCGCCGATTTCTACAGGATTTTTTCCGCGCACAAAATGTCCCCAAAAACTACCTGTATGCAAGAACAGTCGATAACGCACCCAACGGTAGTTCCGGCTTTTTTTTGCGCCGATCGTTAGTTCTGTCTCACCAAACAATCGGACTTCGGAACCATCATTAAAAAATATAGTTGCCCTTCCTTTTTTTTCTGTCCGGACCCTGTAACGGCGCAGCAACATTTGTCCGTTGAAACCCTCAGTCATTTTTTTGGAGTACCCGGCTTTCACTTTAGCTTTTATTCTTGAAAGTACAGCTAAAGCCGGAACAGTTTTTGCCTGAGAAAGGACCGGAACGGTACTGCTCAGCAGGAAAAAACTGATCGTTAAAACACACCGGCGGATGGATTGCATGTTATTGCGAAGATTCAGTTTGAGTGTTCCCGACGGGTGAATTCCAGCAGATGTTTTATAATTAAATCGGAACTCCACAGTCCGTGGCTATGTGTAACTTTTGGAAGGATCACATAACGTCCGTTGCGCAAACGCTTACCGGCATCCCGTACAGATAAAAATCGTGGTTCTGCCTTGGCGGTAAAAAGTAAAGTAGTGGTTCCCAGTGATTTCAAATCATCACCCAAACCTTCCCAGTTAATGGATGCTTCCAGACCGAGTGCGTAAGCTTCCGAATTGCCTTCCAGAATAAGCTTTTCCTGTTCTTCAGATAAATGATCTAAAGAGTGCCATTGCTGAAGATAGGCATTCACATTCCCTGAGCGCAGTTTATCCAGTTTTTCTGCCAGATATTTTGCTTCTTCCAGTTCCTGATACGGCTGTGCACCTACAGAAATCAATGAGCGAATTCGTCGGGGAAATTCTTTGGACATTTGAAAACCAACCTGAGCACCCAAACCTACTCCAAAAAAAAATGCGAAATCGGCCTGTACTTCACGCATAATGTCCAGTATGTGCCTGATCCGGGAAGAAATGGTGTAGTGCGAAGAATCCTCGGGGGCATCGCTTAAACCTTGCCCGAGAGGTTCAATCATTACCAGCCGAAAATCCTTTTCCAACTGCCTCACATATCCTTCTTCCTTCCAGGCACTCATGGGGATCAAATGAGGCGGATGCAGCAACATCCAAGGACCTTTATCTCCAGCAAGTTCATAATGAATCTTTTGTTTATTTGAAACAACAATTGACATATTTCAGCTAAATTATTCAGGTTTTAAGTTTCAGGCTTTAATGTGTTTCCCTGAGTCAAGTCTCTCCAGGAACTGTATTTCGTTTTGCTCTAATTCTTCCATTTTCTGCCGTTCGTCTTCAGAAGGACGATGTCTCCATCGGCGGTGGAACCAAGCCCATTGCTGCGGATTTTCACGTATACGCTGTTCCAGATGCAGATTCATTTTTCTCGTAACTGCATACACATCCTGTTCCATTTCATGATGTTGACGGACAAAAGTGCCCAGTGTTTCAAATCTCATTTTGAAAGTTCCATCTGTCTGGCGAATTACATTATAACTCACAACAGTTGCACCGGTTTTCAGGGCAAAGACTGCAGCACCAACAGGAGTTTTTGCCGGAATCCCAAAAAACGGAACCCATGTACTTAGTACATTTGTATCCTGGTCAATGGCTAAAACCAGCACTTCTTTGTTCCGTAGGCAGCCTAGTAGTTTTCTGATTGCGGCCGATGTTCCACGACGTAGAATTTCCATATTCCCATTTTCACGCTGGCTCTCAATAAGTTTGTTAATTCTCGGATCAGGAAAATTCGTTGTTGCGGCTTTCATCTTCAGGCCTGTGCGTTGTGCATATGCAGAAATCAATTCCCAGTTCCCTGTGTGCATGGCCAATAGAATAACACCTTTTTCCGCGTGAATTGCATTTGTCAGCGCTTCCTCATTTTCAACCTGAAGCAAATTAGCTTCATCGTGTAAAATCTGAGGTAAGCACAAGAACTCGAAAAGCATTTGTCCAAATTGACCAAAACACTCCTTCGTCCATTGTCTACGCTGAGCCGCGTCTATTTCCGGAAAAATCAGTTCAAGCTGTTTTTCGACAATTCCCCGATCTTTTCTGAGAACCATAAAAGCTAAACTTCCGATTACGCGTCCCAATTTTTGTAATTGTTTTAGAGACAGTCTTCTCCCCAAATACAATCCAAAACGGAACACTGCGTACTCAACTCCACGTCTCAGCGAAGTTGTCCAAGCCGGACGATTTTTTTTAAATTCATCGTATGTCGGCTCAAGGATTTTAGATTCTGTTTCTAGACTGTCAGAACTCAAATTTAGCTATCGTCTGTCTGTTTCAGTTATCATGGCTAAGGCTGTTAACTCCGGGCTTCGAGCGTTTCGAGCACCACTTGCTTTATCGTTTCCGGATCAGCCGCAACCGTTTTACTGCGCGTTTCCAGGTTTGTAAGTTTAGATAATTCATCCGGTAATTCCGGTTCGGAACCCAGGGCCTTCCGGATTGCGTCTCCAAACTTGGCAGGATGTGCGCAGGCCAAACAAATGACGGGCGTCTGGATATCATTTTTTTCTGCCGCACGAACACCAACTGCAGAATGTGGGTCCAGTAAATATCCATTTTCCTGATTAAACCGGCTCACCATTTCCAAAATTTCCTCGTCGTTTACAAGTGCAGATACAAAGTCGTTTTGAGCTTTTTTGAGGAGATCGTTCCCAAACGCCAATTTACCGTTACTTTCAAAATCATCCATCCAGGACTGCAGTTGTTCAGAGGATCTTCCTGCAAGCTCGAAAAGATAACGTTCAAAATTGCTGGAAATTTGAATGTCCATTGAGGGACTTAATGTTTCCTTAACTTCAGTTTGTTTGTATTCACCATTGCAGAAAAAGCGGTGCAGAATGTCATTTTCATTTGTTCCTACAACAAGCTTATCGATTGGCAGGCCCATTCGCCTGGCATAATATCCGGCCAGCACATTGCCAAAATTTCCAGTTGGTACTGCAAAACTAACAAACTCGGAATTATCTCTGGTCACTTGAAACCAGGCATAGAAATAATATACAATTTGTGCCAGAATTCGAGCCCAGTTGATGGAGTTGACCGAACCCAAATGATAACTGTGCTTGAATTCCTGATCATTAAAAAGTGCTTTCACAATCGCTTGCGCGTCATCAAATGAACCTTCGATGGCCAGATTGTGGATGTTTGAGTCAAGAACTGTTGTCATTTGCAATTCCTGAATTGGGCTGACCCGTCCTTTTGGATGAAGCATGAATACATCCACACCTTTTTTCCCACGCATTCCGTGGATGGCGGCACTTCCGGTGTCTCCTGAGGTGGCCCCTATAATTCTCAAAGGATGGTCACGCTTTGCCAGGAAACACTCAAAAAGGTTACCTAAAAACTGCAGGGCCACGTCTTTGAACGCAAAGGTCGGTCCATGAAACAATTCTAAAATATGAATCTGACCCACTGATTTAACCGGAGTTATTTTCGGGTGACGAAAGTTGGTATAGCTTCTCTGCACCAAAGGTCCGAATTCTTCCCGTGGAATTCGCCCACTGGTAAAGAGCAGCATAATTTCCAGACTCAATTCACTAAAACTTAATGCTCTCCATTCTTGGAACTTGCTCTTTACTTGCGGAAATTCATCCGGAACCAGCAAACCGCCGTCGTCTGCAAGCCCCATCATTACTGCCTCCTCAAAAAGAAGGTTTTTGTCTTGCCCACGTGTACTTGAATAACGCATTATTTTGTTGTATGTTTGTACTTCTGAAACGGTTTTCTGTCACCATTCATTTCGGATGAATGACAGTGGTTTTTCGTATTGGTTAGCAAATCTCCAAGTCAATTGGCCGATGTCATTCCCAAAACAAATATTTTTGCTCTTTTTTTTCATTTCTGGCAGCACCCAGGTTTTTGGGGCATCATTCCCAGTACTTCCGGAGGTTCAAGTCTATCATACTGTTGGAAGTAGAGGAAGCAATTACAGCACCGGGGCACTAGGACTGTCACTTCATCTTTATGATGAACCTACCGGTCCCGGACGCTATCTGCACTTGCTGGCTTTAAGCATTCCCGTAAAAACTGCTGCCTGGAAAAGCAGGGTTGGAGATCTCTTTTTGAGTGAAAACGGGACCGGTTTTGAAATTGGGGTACATGATCAATGGGTGTCTCCATCCGGGAAAGGGGCAACCTTATCTTTGCGGAAAATCCAATGGCCCAAGGTTCGTCAGGGAGACACTGATACAGGGGAAGCAACTTCTGACATTCTTCACATGGGATGGAGTTGGATCTCAGGGACTCCCATTATTACGGTGTGGCTTATGGGACTGGATATTGCGACACTGAATCTTCCACATGACCGGAAACTGGAAATGCAGTTTGCACTGGGAATGCGGACGGCTTTTTGATTATTATCGCATTTAGGAGTTTGATGTCTAAGACCAAGTTGCCAGCTTCAAAGGAGGAGTGGTTTTTTGAAAGTTATATACGGGGTGCAGTATTCGAGTTTGGACCTGTTGAGGTAGAAGAAGAAGAGGTACTCAAATTCGCTAGACGCTATGATCCTCAGCCGTTTCACATTGACGCTGAAGCTGCAAAAAAGAGTCCTTACAAAGGGCTGATCGCAAGTGGCTGGCAGACCTGTGCCTTTGTAATGCGGGAGTTGGTTGAGCATTACTTCTCCCCAGTTTCCAGTCTGGGTTCTCCGGGGATTGATGAACTGCGTTGGATTTTGCCGGTACGTCCGGGAGACAAACTCATGGTCCGAGCCACCACTATCGAAACAAAACTTTCAAGGTCAAAGCCCGACAGAGGAATTGTCCGCACATTTATTGAGGCCATCAATCAGCAGCAGGAAGTTGTCATGAGCTTTAAATCAGTGAATTTTATGCTTTGCCGTAAAAAAACCTAGGACATCTTCAGATACAATCCATCCTCCTCCTTTATTTTCTGAGCAGGTCATCCGTACATTCAATAATTCTGAGGCTGATTTTTTGCGGCTGCTTTCACAAAAATTATGTTTTTGATCGACCTTCTTGGACTGACTGAGGTCCAGATAGACCTTGCAGTTGCCTTCGAAGAGTGATCTAATAATACCCTGATATTTTAAAAATAATTTTCAAAAAGTATAGTTTTGCTTGATCCTACAGTCCTAATATTTTTAAGCAGCGGCCTTTTCCTGGGCTGGTCACTTGGTGCAAACGACGCAGCCAACGTTTTCGGTACGGCAGTCGGCAGCCGTATGGTTCGATTTACAACTGCGGCACTGATTTGCGGTGTATTTGTTGTTCTGGGAGCCTTTGTCAGCGGAACTGGTGCAGCGCAGACATTAGGTAAACTTGGTGCGGTAAATGCGCTTGGGGGCTCATTCATGGCTGCGTTGGCTGCAGGCTTGACAGTTTATTGGATGACAAAACTCGGACTCCCTGTCTCAACCAGCCAGGCCATCATTGGTTCAATAATCGGCTGGAACCTTTTCAGTGACTCTTACACAGATATTTCCTCTTTACTGAAGATTCTCTCGACCTGGATCATTTGTCCTTTGCTTTCCGGAGTCATTGCTGCTCTTTTGTTTACATTGGCAAAGATTTTTGTACGAAAAATTGGTGTTGGGCTGATCCGTATGGATGGCTATACCAGGCTTGCTTTGATCCTTGCCGGAGCTTTTGGTGCCTACAGTCTGGGAGCAAATAACATTGCCAACGTGATGGGAGTTTTTGTGCCTGTGGCTCCGTTTCCCGATTTGCAGTTTGGTCAAGATTTTAGTGTTTCTTCCGCACAGCAACTATTTTTAGTGGGGGGTCTGGCTATTGCGGTAGGCGTCTTCACATATTCCAAGCGGGTTATGATGACAGTTGGCTCAGAACTGATGACGCTCACTCCACTGGCAGCCTGGGTAGCAGTAATGTCACACTCGATTGTCCTCTTCCTTTTTGCTTCTGAGCGCCTGGAACAACTGCTGGCAAACATGTCGCTACCTACCATTCCACTGGTTCCTGTTTCAAGTTCCCAAGCAGTGGTTGGAGCGGTGATTGGAATTGGAATGCTGCAGGGTGGAAGAGAAATTCAGTGGCCGCGAATTTACGGTATAGTCAGAGGCTGGGTCATCACGCCTGTGATTTCCTGTTTATTTTGTTTTGTCGGATTGTATTTTCTGCAAAACGTTTTCCAACAAGAAGTACAGCGTGAATCAAACTATTTGCTGTCAACTCGTGTTCTAGAAAAATTTCAAAAAGAAGGAATTGAGACAACCGGTTTGAATCAACTGTCAGATTCAACATTCAGTAGTTCTGCTGAGTTGGTAAGGGCAGTAAGTTCTATAGTACCTTTGTCCAGTCAGCAAGGCCTTAAAGTGGTAGAGTTTTCGTTACAGAAAAGTCTGCTCATCACTCAGGAAAAAATTGCTTCCATGGATAAAAAAGGTCTCTCTTCAATTCAACTGGATGCCTTGAACCAACTGCAGGGTCAAACCTTTAATTTCCCCTGGCAATTAGGAGATTCTCTGGCAGAAATCAGTTCAGAATGGGAGGTCCGCGGAGGTGGGCTGAAGAACAAACTGCATGACCGCAAAATTAAACAAAAATTAACTTATTTATATCGAAATTTTTAACGGAGAGAAAGATGAATCCTTTGAGTCTGTTTTTAAAAAACAGTATGCTGTTGAAGAAAAAATACAGAGGCTTTTGCGTTACCTGGAAGATATGGGGCAACTTTATCGGGGAGCTTATGAGGCATATCTGGATGGAAACTATGACGATTTTGCTCAACACAATGAAGATCTCAACAAAATTGAAAAAGAAATGGACGATCTGGGACTTCAGATTCAAATGACACTGATGCGAGAATCTTTGATGCCGGATTCCAGAGATGACCTACTCTGGTTTTTGACCAAGCTGGATAAAGTCCCCAGCAGCTTCAAGCACTCACTGGGTGCAATAGCTATAGAAAAACCTGAGATCCCTCAAGACTTTCAGGATCCCCTGAAAAAAATGCTGGCTCACACCCATGATGCAGTAAAAGCCCTGGCTCATGCCACCGATTCCCTATTTACGGATTTGAGGGCAGTCCGGCAGCATGTAGAAGAGGTTGGGCGTCAGGAGAGTGAAGTCGATAAGGTAGAGTATAAACTGCTGAGAATAGTTTTTGAGAATGAAAAATTTGAACTGGCACGGCAGTATCAACTGAAAGGCATTTTGAAGCAGTTGGGTGCAGTCACCAATCTTGCAGAAGACGTTGCGGATGCAGTACTTATTCTGGCCACCAAGCACTCGGCTTGAAAAACGTGGTGGCAATAGTTTGCTGTATTGCTAAGTTGACTTTAAGTTCCGGAAAATAAATTTCCCGGAAGCAGGCTGCAGCTTTAATAAAGACGGTTCACTACTTTTCCAATCCTGCACGCCATTCCTGCCAGTTGAGGTAAGCAGTAGCACCCATAGTGGCAATGGGTTCCGGGGGCAATCTGGTAGGTTGTTCTTCATTGAGGTAATCTTCAATGTAGTTGTTCTGGAATCCCGATGCGTACTCCGCAGCTAGAATTCCGGAGAGCGTCCCTTTGGAAACACCGACTCCGTTTTGGCAACAGGCGGCAAACAATCCATCTTCAATTTCGCCAAATACCGGAACTCCGTTCCAACTCAGGCACAATCGTCCACCCCAGCGATGTTCCATCTCTAAGTTTTTTAGCATCGGGAACCGCCTCTGAAAACTGCGGTCGTGGTTTCTAACCGTCCGTTGAATGTCGCTGTCGGAGGCTTCCATGGTTGAATTGAAGTGGAACTTGTTTCGCATCAGGATTCGATGTCCTCCCACACCGCAAATCTTTCTCACCGAGCTCCCAAATGGGTTAGCTGGAGCAACACCCCAACTGGGTTCTCCTCCGAGCCTGCGGATTTCCTCTGTAGTCATAGCACGGGTCATTGAGGCGTAAAGAAAAATGTGCATTAGCCTCCGCTTGAGGAATCCAAAACTTTGAAGGTGTCCGTTGACGCAGAGAATAACTTTTGGCGCAGAGACGGAACCTTTAGGCGTGGTTACTTTCCAGATACCGTCAGCACGTTTCATCGCAATGACTGGAGAATTTTCGTAAATATTCACATTCCGGGAAAGGCCCTGTGCAAATCCCCGGACATACGCAGCGGCTTGAATTGTAACCGTTTTTGGGGTAAGCAAACCGCTCAGGTAATAGTCACTTCCCGTGATCCGTTTCATATCAGACGCATCCAGCCAGGTTGATTCTTCCCCCATGGAATTAAGATGCACGACATACTCCCGGTTATGCCGATCTCCTTTTTCGCTGGCCGCCCCGTTGATTTTTCCGCAGGGATTGAAAACTTCCTGTGAAAAACCGTAGTCTTCAGCGGTTTTGGCGGCAAAGGCAATTGCATAGCGGTTTTGCATGGTTTGGCGAATGTCCCGTTCCACTGCACCGGCATAGCTGTCGCTACTGATGTCGTGCGGTAAATCAATCATGAAACCGGAATTGCGTCCGGAACTGCCCTCACCTATGCGGATGGAATCCAGCAAAACTATACTCTCTTTTTCCCGGAGTTGTAACAGCCTTCTTGCAGCAGACAACCCAGCGAACCCCCCACCAATTACCAGCCAGTCGGCAGTGAGGTCTTCTTCTAAAACATGTGTTGGTTCCGGTTCCGGGAGAATCGCATACCAACCGGAAAGACCAGGATTTCCGTGGCGGATGTTTTTGACCTGAATCTTCTGCGGCATTAGTATTCTGTCTGAAATTTTTAAAGGGAACCCGGTACAACCAAGTTTAGATTTAACTCAATTGCTGACGAGAATTTCGGAAATATCTTTTTTTAATGTAGCGATCACCCGTTCCAGTTTGCCTTTTTCGTCCGTAGTCAGCGGCTGAAGTGGCAGGCGGGGAGGTCCGGGATGGAGGCCCGTCAGCTCACAGCCGTATTTGACGCTTTGAACAAACTTTCCTCCCTGCTCCAGAACACGCATTAGTGGAAGCAACGCCGACATGATTCGACGCCCTTTTGCGTAATCACCTTCAAGCACACAGGCTTCATAAAGTGCGATGTGCTCTTTCGGCAAAAAGTTTGAACCGGCGCAAACCCAGCATCTGGCTCCCCAGGCAAAGAACTCAAGCGCCTGATCGTCCATGCCGCAGCACAGCCCGATGTTGGGATAGTCGTGCGCGAGCAGGTGAACGCGGTTAATATCTCCGGAACTTTCCTTGATGCCGCAGAAATTGTTAGAGCGTCCCACACGATCCAGAAACTCCTCACCCATATGAGTCCCGGTACGTCCGGGATAGTTGTAAAGCATGATAGGCAGGTTTGCGGCTTGATCAATTTGAAGTGCGTGTATTGCGTTTTCTTCATCAGTCGGCACCGCATACGGAGGAGAATTGACCAGCAGGAAGTCCGCTCCTGCTGCTTTTGCCGCTTTTGCTAACATCACGCAATCTTCTGTACGTGTAGCTCCGGTTCCAACCATCAGCAAAACACGCTCATTGATGATTTCACGGGCGAAGTTCATCATCTCAATTCGTTCTTTGTTGGTCTGTGCGTAATACTCTCCAGTTGAGCCTCCTACTACAATGCAGTGAACTCCGGCGTCAATCAGGAACTCTGCTACTTCAGCAAAGGCCTCCTTGTCAATGGATCCGTCTTCTGTGTGCGGTGTGATGATCGGTGTGTAAATTCCTTCAAATTTCATTGGTTTCCTTAAATTTAGTGTATATTTTTTATGCCCTGATCTTAAATAATATACTGTACACGTGGGCGATGTGGTTCAGAAATTTTTCATTGTTGTCTCAGTCCAGTTTCGATTCGTCTATTGTACAAAACACTTCCAACATTAAATTTTTTTATATCTCCTCAAAAAAAGGATACAAACCATAAAAAATATTTTACCATTCAATACTTATCAAATGAAGAAAAATCTTTTTCCTAAAAATGAATTTAGTCTCTGGAAAAATAGTCCAATCTGAGGACGAAGTGTGGGTGCAATCAAGCGGTCTGCTTTACCCGAGAAGCCATTACCCATTTCGAAACCGTACAGTAAGATGTACCCAGTGGTTTTAGGAGTGCGTCCTGAAAACGTTCATGCTACTCTAGGAGATCGAAAAGTAAGCACCACGCTTGGCGTGGACGCTCGGATCTCCAACGGGGAAAACATGGGGCCCGACTTGATTGTCTTCTACGAATATCATGACACACAACTCATCGGACGGTTCTTGAAAATTTCTAAGAAACCCAGCAGCGGAGAACAAATCCGTGTCTGGATGGATTGTGCAGGTTGTTCAATCTTCTGCCAATCTACCGGACAGCGGTTATGACCGAGGCAAAAACCCAACACGTCCCTTGGTCAACACTGACTCAGGGAGGGCACCTGTCTCGCATGTTGCTGCTTTGTTTCGGGGTTTGGCTCTATGCGGCTGATTCCACCCTGGTGGCCACCGTGATGCCGGTTGCCGTGGGGGAAATCGGCGGGTTACCCTACCTGAGTTGGACATATTCGCTCTACCAACTCGGCTCTGTGGTGACTGGAGCAATCGCTGGCTTGATGGTACTCCGCACAGGGATTGCCCAAGCACAAATCCTCGCCGGAATTATCTATGTTCTCGGTTGTGCCCTCAGCGGTTATGCCCCGGACATGCCCACCATGATCGTCGGTCGACTTTTGCAGGGCATGGGAGGAGGCGGATTGGTGTCAATTGCGTTCATCGGCGCATCCACACTGTTTCCGAAAAAACTGTGGGTACGGATTATCGCGGTGATTTCCGGAGTCTGGGGGGTGTCTTCCTTGTGCGGCCCGTTGATCGGAGGGTATTTTGTATCCGGGGGAAACTGGCGCGGAGCGTTTTGGGCGTTTGCGGCGCAGGGATTGGTAGCAGTGCTGGTGGCCCCACCGCTTTTAAGAAGGCAGTTTCAAACACAAAAGGAACAGACACAGAGGATGCCCTTGGCACGGCTTTGCCTTTTAAGCGTCGCGGTGCTGGCAATCTGTCAAGCCGGGGTGATGACTTCCACCGGGGTCGCAAGCGTCTTATGTGCAGGAGGTGTCCTTCTGCTGCTGGCTTTTCTCAAGCTGGATGCGGACAGCGAGAACCGTATTTTTCCGCAAGGTGTCCTCAACCCCCTGACGGTCTCCGGATCCGGCCTGGTGATGATGTCGTCACTCTTCATGGCTACCATCGCACTGACGGTCTATGGCCCCCTCCTCATGTATATTATTTTTGGGGCAGAGCCTTTGGTAGCTGGTTATATCATTGCCTTGGAGTCACTGGGCTGGACCATCGTGGCGATCAGCACGTCCGGTGTCAGTGGGCGAATTGAACCGCGCCTGATCCGGCTGGGGTCGGTCTTGGTGAGCATTTCGATGGTGGGCTTGATCTATGCTATGCCTTCAGGTCCGCTCTGGTTAATCGCCCTGCTTTCGACCATAATGGGCATGGGTTATGGCATGTCCTGGAGCTTCGTGTCCAAGCGCATCATCGCCAACGTTTCGGAAGCGGAGCGTACCAAGGCATCAGCGTCCATTCCCACGTTCATGCGGGTGTCGATGGCGTTGGGATCGGCCCTCAGCGGCATCATTGCCAACTTCTCAGGATTTTCCGAGGACAGCAGCGTGGAAGTTGCGAAGAACGTTGCGTTCTGGTGTTTCGCCGCTTTTGTCCCATTGATCCTAGTCGGTCTCTTCACCGCCTGGCGAGTCAGCCGAGAGTGAAGGAGTTCCGTTTTCGCTAATAGTCGGGCCTTTCATTGTTTTAATCTTTTCTCCTTATATTAACTGTATGATATTTTCTACACCTTTCAACATTCAAT